>Ga0307514_10001308_pt1 | contig 32007 bp, 23 predicted proteins | sample 16_EM_MG_FD_203088 | JGI IMG/M metagenome (GOLD analysis project Ga0307514, IMG submission 203088) | Populus trichocarpa ectomycorrhiza microbial communities from riparian zone in the Pacific Northwest, United States - 16_EM | ecosystem: Host-associated > Plants > Roots > Unclassified | place... | reverse complement strand
GGAGATTGGAACCGACGGGTCTAGCCAAACCCGGCGAAACCCGCGGGTTGACGGGTACGGGTCCGGGTTTGGCCCGCCAAGAGTCTGCGGGTCGGGTTTTTGGCCGGTTCTGGAACCGAACCGACCCATTTTTGCGGTCCAAACCCGGACCGCTGGCGGGTTACCCGGACCCGTTGCTAACACTATATATAAGTAGATACGGTTGCAAACGTGGATGTCAATATTGTAGAGTAGTATAAAGATAAGATTATCGCTAGAGATCTAAGGCTCGTGGCGAGCCGACTATATATACAGCGGGTGTTACCCGGCCCTGGACACGTCACGTGCCACCGTGCCATTACAGCTACGCAGCAAAACAACATTTGGTCCATTGCATTCGAGGCACGCACAAAGGAGATCTTCAAAGAGGTATGCTGAATCAACAGCCCACATTGGATATTACACACTCACACCAGTACCAGGATCGAGCACAAGTTGATAAGGTTAAATCCGATTTTATTCAATCAGCAAGGGACAACATAGCAGCGCTTTATGATCTCCACCAGTTTGAATCCGCCGCAGAGCATTTGGAATTCATTGATTCCCTTCTGGCAGAAAATAAGTATCTTTGTCCTATCGCTGAGCGTGTGGAAGGTGGTGTATGCGGTCTAAATCCAATGCAGAGAGAGTCGAAAGCTGGTAACGAATGGGTAGCGTCCACTTTACTTCCTGCCGGAACCAATCCTGCGGTTTATCTACATCAATTTTTATCATCGTGCGAACAACTGTGGTATGTATGCTGATGGATTTTATAATTCCATGACTGACGACAAGGACAGTCATATACCCTCGCCACTGATCATGTTTACCTGCACCGCGTTGTGCCATGCTCCCCTGGAGTGGCAAAAGAACAACGGTGTTCATCCGAAAGCTTCCAAGTCAAAGCTGAAGGCGGACAGACTTAATCGCCCAAACTACTTCAACTGCAACAATGATGGTGGTAAGATCGTATCCTGCTGTGCTGTACCGGGTCGCAAGTTGTTAACCTCGCCTGGCGTTGCAGACAAGTATACATTCTTGATGAATACCTGGAACACACTTCCAGAGAGCTACCAGCAGAGGGTGTACAACAACACTCTTGCCACAGTCAAGCATCAGATCCAACAGACGGAGAATCCAACACCTGCCGTGGTAATCAGCGTGGAAGCAGTGCATGTTGACAATGTTATTCTTCTTGACTATTTGACCTCCGAATTGGCGCTTGAGGAACCTGAGATTGGAAGTACTGACCCAAACATCCCAATAGACAACAATATCATGGATGATGAACTGCATTTCAGGATGCCAGGGGGCAGCGGGGATTTCGAAGATAAAGGTGACGAAAGCAATGCCATCCCCACCGCCAGCCGGCGACGACGGGCCAAGAGTGAACTCGAGAGGTTTCACCTGGAAACCAGTGATGTCGCCGGGTATGAGGGCGAGGATGGCGATGATGCGGATGTGGATGAGGGGGAAGAAGCATCGGAAGCCGATGATGTATCAACACAGAATGTAGAGGACTGAGGGCATAGTAGGTTTTACCTGGGAACCAGAGATGTTGACGGGTATGAGGTCAAGGATGGCGACGATGTGGATGAGGAGCAAGATGTATTGCAAGCCGATGATGGATCAACGCAGAATGTGGAGGACTGAGGGCAGAGTACTAGAGAGTGTGAAGATTGGACAGTATATTTCAGACATGTAAAATACGATAATGGCAAAGCAAATGCAACGGCAAGCGATGTATCCGAAGTGAAGACTATATTGCAATAAGTGACAAAATCTCAAAGCTAAACATTAATCAGAGTGCTGCATGTGGCTATCGGCCGAAGAAAGGCATAAACATTTCCAGGCGTTGTGTAAATGGCTACTGCATAACTGCAACCCCTGCGAAGAGTGTCACATACATGGCGTTCTGATGGTGCGTATACGTCACCACATTCTGGACTCGAAGTAAAGGAAGCCTGACGACGGAGCGGCGAGCGTAATATACAACATGACGCGTCACAAGTATAAGAGGCATGGTATAATAGCTGCCGCAAGAGCGGTATGCAATGTGACCCGTCGCGTCTCATTCTCCGTCAGATGGTACGAGGTTCGGCTAGAGCCGTTAGAGCCATCCGGAACACCCGAGTGTTTCAGACGGAAACTAGGGTTATTGCTGATGTTGGACATATGCAGTTGATAAATATACTCAACTGTGCTGCACTGAATGTACGCGGTTATGGTGAGTGAATTCAGCTGGATATATTAACCCTGCTGCGTGTATGAATATACCAGTGTATGCACATTTCTACATGCAGTACAGAGTATTTGTAATTTTGACTGGATCTGCAACCAACCTAGTCAGTACGTGGTGGTGGGGTATGGACTCCGTGAATAGACAAGAACAGCTTATCAGCATTAAAGCAATTCCATTATAAGCTGCCATAACAGTTAGTGAGTCAATGCCAAAAATGCCCAAAATTTCTATTTATCAAAAGAATCAGTACGGATATGGTTACCAATTATGAGATGTTGAATAAGAAGAGATAAGCATGGCAGTATTAAGCCAAGGAGATGGGAATATCACTTCACAATGGGAGCAAGGGGATGTCAGTGCAGGTAAGATCTCGTGAGAAGACTCCTGAGAACAGTAAACAAAATCAGAACAGATGGCAGCATAATTATGAGAAGAATATATTACGCTTGTTTCTGAGATATATTCACCTGATCAGCGTGAAGAGCTCACAATTTTCCACCAAGTCAATGGCACGTAACATGTCTAGCAAAATGGTAGAGAGCGTCTAGTTTTTGCTCTTCAGGAGTTTGTCCAAGCTCTTTGTGACATACAAGTTTCGTCAAGAGTCAGTTTGCCCAGCGCCGTACACAAAAATATCAAATTCAGACATTGTGCAACACCAAATATACAAAATTTTATTATTTTGTGCACAGATGTGTGCAAAGTTGCATGGCACTTTGCACAACGTGATGCACAATATCTACTTGCTAGATTGTATACTATTCCTAACTACTTTGAACACACTCTTCTGAGGTCCAGGTTCAGTCGACTACAGGCACTGAAGTGCATACTCCCTAGCACATACAAGGGCATGCCCCTAAGTGCACTCAAGTGAATGCTTCGAAGTACACTTAAGTGCATGCAAGTGCACTCAAGTGTAAGTTCCCAGGCACATTTGACTGCTAGACTTCGTTATCTAGGGTGATACTCCCGGGTCCACTCAGGTGCTTCCTCCCAAGCGCACTAATGTGAATGCTCCTAAGTGCACTCAGGTGTATCCTCCCAAGTGTACTCGACCCCGGCTCCGCTTGACTCCCGCCCACTCCAAAAAGCACAAAAATCGCCGCCGCTCGAGGATTTTGGCGTAGATTCGCGATATGAGGGCTCAACCATCTAGAGCGCATTGAATTGATCATTTCATGTTAAACAAGTGCCTTAATTGGAGGAATATTCATGGAGTTAACATAGGGTGGTGTATAGTTGTGCCACCGGGGGATTCCATCAACCCCATCATCCAACTGTGTCAACTTCATGAATTCTGGTCCGATTAAGGCACTTGTAAAACGTCCAATGATCCACTCGATGCGCTCAACATAGTCCAGCTATCAGATCGCAAATCCACCATGACATTCTCGAGCGGTGGCAAATTTTGTGTTTTTCGATCAAGGATGCTCCCGGGAGCAAGTGCACTAGCAGTGCAGTCAAGAATGCAGTCAAATGTACCTGAGAAGGCAACATTGAGAGCTGGAGAGTCGAGGACTGCTGGAGGCTGCATAAAGTCTGAATGTTAGGTACTGTACATGGCGCCGTGCAAAGTTGCGCAGATCTATGTTGTGCGTAACAATCTACAGTTGGATGATGTGCAGTATCAATGTTTGAAATTTAGATATTATACTTCTCACTATAATCGCAAGTAGACACTCATCATTGTACAAAACACTGGCCAACTGCAATTAACAGTGAGACCAGAAGAGGCCGAAGGGTAACTGTTGGTCCGGGGTTTAAAACCACACCTTTTGTGTGACAGCTAATTAGTGGAACTCAGGCTAGGAATATCTGCTTCCAACAGGCACATCGTGATTGTTGATACCCGTGCCAACCCATCGTCGTGATCCACCGCATGCTCATGAGCTCAAATGTCAATTCCCGCAGAAAGTCGCCATATAGGGACACGCATTTCCCTGCGCATTACATGCTCTATCAGGTCGCCGTGGTTTATGGAAGGCCAATGCGGACAAACCTCACAAACTTGTAACAGCGAGGTATCGTATTTGGTAATGGTGCATATTTCGTGCTGTAGAGGCTTTCTTAGTATAGGCAGCAGAGTATCTTTCGAACAATATATGGTGTTCATGCTTTTTTCCGCCAAGAAAAGCCTGCAGGCCCGGCTCGGCCTTGATTTAAAAGCCGCCGCTAAGGCCGGCCAGGCCAGACCAATACAAAGTCGGGCCGGCCTGGCCGCTTAGGAACATTGGAACGTACTCTACATCCTATAGAAGATCGGACTCTCGTTATCTATAGTAGGTGGTTCAGTACATATTTGGTGTTGCAAATTTGGATCGCTTTTCTTTGTAAGGCGTATAGGCTTCAGCAGGGCTGATGGAGATTGGCCGGGCTAATGGAAATCATGATATCGTCAGTGGCGGTCATATGGGACTCAGCTGAGTGCGCATAGATGCGTACAAGACATACTCTGAATACCATATATAAGAGTATACAAGCGCTATCATAGATAGAAACAATTAAGCTTCTCTATCATCACTATTTAGACATTTAGTGTTGAAAAATGTACTGATTGCTCTATCTCGAGGGCCAAAGACCGTATATGTACAATCTACCATATGCGTACGCGTATGCTGTATCTGACATGAGACGCATCACCCTGGTCCTGATGCATATCCTCATACAGTCACCATCTTCATACAAGTCTTCATTCTCATACAAGACATCAGACGATGCTGAGATTCACGATCCAAGTACACATGCAACATTTAGGAGGTAGCTCTTCGCGAGTGATCGTTCATGAGTACGCAGCGAAACCCCTCAATTGCGGAAAGTTCGTGTTTTTCAATAAATCTAGCGATTCTACTCCAGCAAGCTTTGTACGATGTAGGAAACTATAAAAGAAGCTGCTGTAAGAGTTTAGAATTCTGAAAACAAAATTTGCGGAAAATAAAGGGTACTACTTCGGTGAGTACAAAAAACGACAGACTACCACTATCTCCTCGAATTCTCACCAAAATCAACTACAACAAGATTAAAAGAAAGAGAAGAGTTAAGATAAATCCATGGATGATTACAAAAAAGACCCGACTAAAAACTTAAAAAGCGAAGAAAATTTGACTGCCGGTACACCTCCGGGTGTGAAAACGCAAAGAAAAGCGGTGACCGCGCCCACCTATGCTCCAAGAAACAGGCAATTAATGCGGAGCACGACTCCATGTGCATCTGTCACTGCTTGAACACGCTCAGACATGGAAGCCACAAGGTCACGTATTTTCTGAGCGGTGATCATCTGCCACAGTAGTAGGGCGCTCGCCCAACTGGACAATATAATCCTTCATTCTTCTCTACACTTCGTCCATTGGTTTGAGGTCCGGTGATGAAGCGAGTGATGGAAGCTGTTCCCACTCTTTTTCTCATTATGTTTAGCGCACTTTGGCTTTGTGTACAAGTGCGTTGTCATCAATTATGAGCATACGGGTATTGTGATAGGTGAACTTTGTGTGACGCTTGTTAAGACCGGAAAGATTTTGGTGCGTAACCTTTGGCTATGACTTTTTCCCAAGCGCTGCTAGTTCCAAATAACAGAACGAAGTAACTCCATATCCCCAGAGATCGCACCCTAGACTATGACGAGAGATAGCTTGCGAGGTATCGGTATAATGCACGGATCTTCGTATTCTTCCCAACGCATTCACATTACGCAGATATTTCCTAGCGCGCTGCATATAAGCACCAACTATGCATAGAATACGGGCACTAGAGCTTCACTGCCCTGCATTGTCCTCCAGGTTTATGCAGCTTCAGGAACATAATAGACAGGTATTATATCCAGTTGGTGGTGCAAACACGAGGTAATGAGACAATGAGCGGGAATCTTCTAATCTACAAAATTCTCCCGCTTTGGCTCATTCTTCAGAGCAGAACACAAACAAATGGGCGCAAGCAAAGAACGGCAAAAGAATAAAGTACATTGTCACGACTATCGTAGGTAACAAATCGCGGTTGAGTAGGGTACCGTATGAAGTGGAACCTAAAGTTGAGCATCTCTCACCCTTCTGTCATACCTAGTATGTATGTGGGGCAAAGCCTCGGCTAAATCACATGAGTGGCACGGAACGGAACGGGCCGAGCTGCGTAGATTCCTACATCTAAGACGAAATTGGGGAGTGATTTATGGCAACATTTGAGCGCGAACAGTTGTGCTCTGGAAAGATTCTCAATCTTCCCCAGAGCGTCTCCCCTTTGATTCAGAAATCCCTACACTTTTCATATGTGAGTATGTAGGCGGCAGGCATACTCCGGTCGTGACCCCTTTTCCGGAACGATCTTACCCTCCCGCCATGACCCGAGTATGCCGTACACTGCTCTATTAGGAAGGTGGATTCTTTGACACAGTGGAGAGCGAACGGGTACGGAGATATCCAGCGCACCTAACTCCGTACTAGACTTTAGCTTAAGCTCTCCTAGTTGGTTTAAACCCCCAAGCTCGCCTGGTTTGTTCCAGCTCACCTAGCGTCAAGCTCCTAGCTGCTAAAGTTCCATGCTCGCTTGGTTCTACCATCATTAAGTATCACATGCATGCAGCCAACCAGACATGCAAACACACACAAAAGGTACCGCCCTCATATGATAGTTACCTGAAACGGAGGATCCCCCATAAAGTTTGTTCCGGCTCACCTAGTCGGCTCAAACACTCATGTCACCCCAAGCTCACCTAGCCAAGTCGACACCGGTCTCTCCACATCTCATCCCCACATCCTCTGTTTTAGAAACTGAAGCGCACTTCAGTCGATACACATTTCCTTCCTTCTTTAACTTTGTATGGGCACACGTATTTTCCCGGAGGTGGCACTAATTGTTGGGCGCGATTAAAATTGAGACTACGCTAGTGCACATCGCCGGGCTACCAATGAATGACGTCAAGGATGTTGCATTTCAAAAGGCCCATGCACATATCTAAGACGGAGATTGTAGCGGCGTATCCTAGCGTCGCTTTATGCTGCAGGAGCATTGATGTTGGATGATGCACAGCTCCTGAAATAAGCATCTACCCTACTTGACCGGCTGTGTTGTATGATTGTAGTGTCTTCGAGCCTAGTCCAAACGCGAGGCCACAAATCAGATCTCGCAACTAACAAGACTAGCGGCTTTTCCTTGCGACTCTCCACTTAGGCACAATCTCGATCTGAGACTATCCACATGGGAGTGACAGCGATAAGGGGTGCCTTTGTGAAACATCACCTTAGAAGCACCTATAGTCAACCCTTGCTCTAACGAACGCCGATAATTCGGCCTTACGGTATGTAAAGTCGATTAATAAACGCTCTGGCGAAGTGATGTGTTGTTTCCAATCCTGGTATATCCACACAAAATAGGCCTGCCGGGATCCAAAATTAGATAGTTTTCGGTGAAAGAAGTACACAAGATACTTGGCATTTCTTGAGTTCAGGTACGGAAAAAATCATTTGTTTGCGAGCAGGGGTTAATATTTTCAGCAATCCTAACTGGTCTGTTACAGGCCTGAATCCAGGGGATATTTGCGGTGGATCTCGGCAAATCCGGTACTGCAAGGTCCGTTATAACAAGGGTAGACAGTTGGAGGTAAGGTGGAACAGAAGGTTCCGAAAATCATGGGTTCAACTTCCCGTTTCGGACGTGGGATGGGTATATACTAGCTACTACCACTACCACTGATCCCCAGACAACCTACCTACCCCAGACCACCTACCCATCCACAGTCGCAGCCCTGATACCAACAGATCGTCTAGTTTGGAACTAGTCGGCCCGAATCTAGGCTCATCTAGTTTCCCATACAATAAGCTAACAATTACAAGCCATAGCCACAATCAGGACCCTGCGAAACTTCGAACTGTCAAGTAGAGGAACAGGTCGGTTTGATCCTGCTCTACCTCGATTTCCCTACCAAAAGCTAACAATTACCAGCGATAACCACACAGCTCGCAATCGCGACCCTGTAAAACGTTGTATCGTTAGGTTTGGAACTGGTCGGCTCAATCCCACTCTTATCTCACTTTTTGTATCGAAGAACTAACAATTACCAAGCCAGGGTCCGCAACCATGGCACCTTCGGCAAAGAAACACCGGAATTCAACAAAAAAAACCCAACAGACGAAGGGTGATGACAACAGTTCAGACGCACCGCCGCCGCCGCCACCACCGCAGCGCTCCAAAACCCCAGTTCACGCCGATGATAACACAGTCTGGGAAGCCCGTGCTCCGTCGCAAATATCAGTTGCAGTCAAAAAGGAAGGGTGGAGCGAAACAAGGCTGTGGCAAATCATGGGATACAATAGTGCGGAAGGGACGCAGTTCAAGAGGCAATTGTTGAGGGGCTGGATAATGGAGAAACATCCGGAGGTGGCCGGCGGGCCGGAACGCATTGCGTACTGGCATCCCCGCGGCGAAGAGATTTGGCAGAGGGCAATAAGCGACTTCATTGTGGATTACAAGGAGCAGTTGCCGATCAACGAATTTCAGAATGACAACCGCATCCGACGGCACTGGGTTCACCTGTTACTGGTGCAATGTGGCAACAGGTTGCGCTTGGACTTATCGGCCAACAAGAAGAAGCTAGGACCCATGCCCGAATCAAAGCCTTCGCAGCTAGCGGACTTGCCCTTTACCAGTTTTGTCGTTCTACTCAGACACGATTCGTTGACAAATCCTTTGCCATCAATCGCCTATCCCAACGTCGCCGCATGGGATGACCTTACAAATTGGCTGTATAAGCACATGACATCCAACGACCTCACCTATGAAGTGAGATTTAAGGTGAGGGTCAGTGATGAGGAGGTTCTGGAGAGCTTCCCTGGCTATGAGACGGGCCAGGAGGCGGTGGTGCCAATCTGCTCCCAAGAAGATTATAATACCGCTCTTCTACTGTGGCTCTCCCTTTCATCAACGTCAGGTTGTCCGAAGAGTCTGCAGATCTATGCGGTGGGAAATTCTAAGAAGAGGAAGGTAAATACACTCTAGTTGGTAAACAATGACGGCTATGTTAATGAAGTAAGTAGAACCCGGAACTCGATGCCGACAGCGACAGCGATGTTGGTCCGTCACAGAAGAGGAATAGGGAAGAAGAAGTAGCCACAGAAGAGAAAAGGACAAAAGAGAGCAAGGGGGGTAAAGGAAAGGGGAAACAAACACGTTCCTCGGAAGAGGGTAGTTGGTACGAACCTGACTTCGAAAACTTGTCTCGGCCACCGTCAGTCACACCCTCCCTCCCATCACCAATAGATAGCCCATGGAGCAAACAGCAGACGCCTGAGGAGTCGATACCCGGTACGTAGTTTACAAACCTTTACCATTTTACACATTGTTTGTGGCTCTAATTTGTGGATTTGTAGTGGATGTTTGGCAACGGATTTTGGATTCGCTTGGTATGAAGGTCAATCGTAATGAACGTCACTTTTTAGAGATGTTTGGAGGCGAGAAAGATCCGCTTACTCAAGATGGCGGTCAGTGGCAAAAGTTATTGGCCAACCATGCGAATGCTTATGAGCAAGAGTGTTTCGATGACGCACTCAAATATCTTGATGCGAAACCTGCACCACTCATCATTGGAGAGGTACCTGGAGGTCCAAAATGGGTTTTGCCGGGGATTCCAAATGGCCGGTTTATGATGCATCAAGTGTGGGGGATATGGTTCGTGATTAGGCGCTGGTTATGGCACTCCTCACTTCCGGGTGTGTTGATTGCCGACGAGATGGGCCTGGGAAAGACATGGACAGCGATCGGCGCTGCGATGACATCCAAATTCATCTGCGAGCAAGCCATAAGAGGCGACGTCCCCATGGCAATTTTCAACGGCCTTACGTACAAAGAGCAACAGATCCAGGCGACCCTCGACATCGATAATGCACACAGTAGACAACTGAAGGATCCAAGATGCACAAATCCATGTTTACCTCCACCTCTTGACCTTAAAAATCCGAAATGTGACCTTAGGCAGCCGATGTTGGTGGTTACTCTTTCGAATGTTGCCCACACCTTTACATCAGCTCTGGCAAAACTCGTGATGGGCACCAACTTCCGCATTCGAGTGTTGAACGGAAAGGACTACCAGCATGCCCGTGCTATTGACCTTAATTTCGGCAACGGGTACCCGGAACGGAGATGGGATATACATCTAGTGAACTACGAAACGTTGTTGAGTCGGTCCAAGATTAACGGCAAACAGCAGCTCAACGGTTGCCGCTGGTCTTTCGCTATTTTCGACGAATCCCACAAAGTCAAAAACCCGAAAACCGGAACATTCAAGTTATTCGAAGGACTTCCCTGCGCCTTCAAGTTGCAGGTAACTGGAACTCCGGCCTTCCATGGGCTAAAGGACTGGCTGCACCAGACTCAGTGGCTCTTCAGCGGTGCTCGCAAAACAAACCGTTCCTATCAGAAGCATGGCCCGGATGCACTGGCGGACGCGATTCAGAGGCTCAACAATGCCACACGATCCCAGGATGCAGGAGAGGCAGCTGCTGCAAGTGGGATGGTCATCGACATCACCTCACCATGGTGCATTCGGCGTTGGGCGGATATGAGGACCAGCGACGGAAAGCGGCTTATCCCACAGTTCGATGTTGCTGTCACAAATGTCAACACTCGATGGACCGAGGAAGAGCTCAATCTCCATACCAGGAAAGTCAAAAAACTTGTCGATAGCAAGCTGGCGGTAATGTCGAAGATTCACCGTTGGCGGTTATACTGTTTCAGTCAGAGGTTGGGAAATACTGGCGACAAAAATGACAACGGGGAGTGGTATGATGATTGGGGAAGTAATGGAGGACTTGAATATTATCACGACTCGCCGGTTTTTCGATGGCTCAGAAATTCACTCGTTCCGTTGCTCTATGATCAGCCTGGCGCACCTCCGCTCCCACCGCCACCTTCCCTGAGTGACGCCGCGGAGATGCAAAATACATCGGTATCGACCTCCAAGATGCCAAACAAGGTGGTTATATTCTGCGGCCTCCCTGGCCAAGTTCGCCATACATTGTGGTGGTTCAAAACATTCTTCCCCAAAATTCCTGCGTTCACGCTCTTGATGGGAAGCACTGCAGAGGAGCGATCGGATACCCAGCAGCGATTTGCCGACGTTCAGGAACCTGCGATCATGATCACGACCCCACAGATTGGAGGTGTCGGGTTGAACTTAGTCGCAGCAAACCACGTCGTGGTCGCACAGAAAGTATGGGTGGTGAACGAACAACGGCAAGCGATTGGTCGCATTGTTAGGCTTGGTCAAATGCGGCAGCCGTATGCTTGGATACTGCACACCGGCCCCGGTGGGTTCGATGATCGTGCCAGAGAGCTACAAATGCTGGGGGGAATTGGAGAGATGCGCGTTCTACACGGTTTAATGGATCATCCCGAGATCACTTTTGAGATGGTCAATGATGCCTTCAAGGCCAGAGGTGTCCGATTGCCGGACGATACGAATGATTACTGTGGTACTGAAGGTTCCGATTAGGTATAGCATCTTTTGTTGTAGTTTCACTCTGCTTACTTTTCAGGTTGCTAACCTTTGTTGCATTTTCCTAGGTTTCTCAGGAATGCGAATTTAGTCTATGCTTCTGGATGGGCCTTCGGCGTATGTTCGGGAATATTGGGATGGATAGATCTGGAAGTGATCTGGGGATTGTCTTTTCGATGTGCTGCATCTCGGGAGTGCCTTTGGGATTTGTAATGGAATTTGAGCAAATATCAGTCGGATGGTTCTCCAGTAGGTAATTTGTTATTCACCAAACCGTACATCAAATACAATTATTGGATATTTCACTTCTGCCCGGGATATCTCGTCTTGTCAGGTTCCAAGTATCCTGATCCCAAAATTTTGATTGTGGTTCCGGTGTGAAGTAGATGAGTCACCTGGCTGGAGAGCCCCGTCTGCGCCCTTCTCATCACTTCTCGGGGGTGTCTAAATGATTTTGATAAGATAACTTCAATCGGGAGAGCATTGAAGGCGGTAAGAGGCAAAAGGGAACCCAGCAAAGGGAGAGCTTCAAATCCGCATAGTTTCGTTGAATTGGGAGAAAAGGCAACTATTATTCGCTGCAAAGGACCCGCCCATCAAGCCCGCTTGACTCCCATATCCTCCAAAAGTGCGCCTCTCATCTTTAAACCAATGTCTGTTTGTATCACATCTTCAAGTGCGCCCTCACTTCAAAGCTCGCACATGCGTACTTGTCACATCCAAGTATGCCATCACTTCCATGTGCGCCCCCAACCTCCATGTTCGTGTCTGCGCACTTCTTACATCTAAGCGCACTTTTCACTTCCGAGTGCGCCCCCATCCTCCATGTTTACGTCTGCATACCTTTCACCTCCAAACACTCACCAGTTGGGGCGAAAAACAGCTTGTCCTACCATAGAATGTTCTCGGGTTTGAAGCTAAAAGCACGCGTCATTACAGATCTCGGCCTAGTTCCAAGCGCTTGGCCATTGTCGATATCAGACGACCAGTCAATCGGTTTCCAGAGCACCTAGTTTTTCGTACCATATGTGTAATACAATTCTATCGGTTCCAAACGCCTGATCAAGGCGTGGTTACTGGGTAGAATAATGTTAAACCTGCGGGGATAGGGGTTTCCGATACAAATGACGCATTAAGTGATACTTCACGTGGGTTTTCTCCTAATCACACTCGCTTTACGTCAATTAGACCTGTTACCTTCAAATTTAACCCTGGGAAGTGTAGTAGTATTCTCATCAGAATAACCTTCAGCACCCCTCTGTCAAGCTCATGGTTAAGGATTTGCTTAACGACGCGCAGTTTGGATTAGTCTCTGCCCAACTTCCATTAATAGCCTAGCGAACGAAGTGCCTCTAGGCGACGGAATCCACTAGTGACATGGCAGCATTGTAGCCGTCTCCCGCCAGCCCCAGCTCCAGTCATACCCCATAGATTCAGAACACGTATTGGTAAGCGGGTTGCTCGTCCTAACCCGTCGTCAGAACGATGCTCCCACAGTGTCCCTTAATGTTTGCTGGAATCTAAGGGCCCGACGGATGGAAGTTGCGTCACCATTTATCACTCTCCAGAGCGGCTGGAAAAGCTGCTGAATATCTGGTAGGGAGTAGCAATAGTAGCAAAGGGTAGCACCGGCATACCCGAAGATATACCCGAAGATTATTTATATATCTCGAGTCTTTCTCTCTTCTCCCTGTACCACAGTCTAGCACACGGGTTTCGCCTTCATATTTGCAACGAAGGCACTGAAAAAGGTGTTGCATTTTATTAGAAGCATATAGTTGGCTGTGTGGATGTACGTTAGAGGACTTCACCTGTAGCCATCAATCTCTCACTTGGCCGGCTCGAGCGATGCCCACAAGGATGTTTCATAAGGAACTGGCATCAGTCTATATCAACAAAGGTCTCAGAAATGAACACCTTATCGTACCAAATTTCAAGGTGAGCGCTCGATTGTTCTAACCGCTTGATAATTCTTAATGGTATTCAAAAACTGCTGACTTGGACGCCGCGGTACCAGTGGTTGAACTTTAGGTATATTACGAGATAGGTTCAAACCTATAAAATCACTAATATTAAAACTGTCTCGCGGTATGAATAACTTTAGGCTATCCAATTATTCAGGTAAAATACCAGCAGAATTTTTTAACCCCATCCCCCGCATTTGGCGCTACGTAGTTCACTTTGTTTATGGGAGGGATAATGAGGTGGGTAGAAGTTGGGTAGAATTTAGTACGTAATTTTGCTTGGAAAATATTTAAGATTTGTGAAACGACTTACTGATAGCTGTCGAGAATCGAATAAAGTCATTCAATACCGCTTCACTGGAATCACAGGTCAAAAATCTCATCACCATGCCCGCTTCCATTGGATAGCATGAGATTCAGGTATATTACCCAAACGCAAGAGAAACCTATCCCGGGGTTTTCCGCTTAATCTCTCAGGTTCTCACGAGTGATGGTGTATGTTTGAAACCTGAAAATCTGGAAGCCCAAGCAGTGGCTAGATCATCCAAGGGAAGGTATAACATCCCTTTTATCCTGTCTTTCGGCCTCAAATTCTGTTCTTTCTCCACTGCCAGAAGTAACTCGATAAGTACTGCGCTGCACCTTACCGCAGAGAACGGTCACGAGGCGGGAGTCGGCTGCTGATCGACAAGGACGTCAATATCTCGGGCGTCGATATCTTTATCGCCGACAAAAGTGGTCGACACCGCTACACCACGCTCCGCAAAACTGGCATAAAAGAGTTGCAGTAGTTGTGCCGCCACCCCTCCACAACCCGTAGTTCCACATTAGAGATGGGGTTAGTGGCCGCGGTGTCAAAGTAAAGACACTAATAGTGCCCTCCGTTGCGTAGCGGTAGTAGGTGGGGAAGCCACGACTTGCGAACTAGGGTTCTCTTCAGGAGAGCGGTGGGAAAATTTCTGGTTATGTCATGGCCGCGAAGCAGCCGAATGTACTACGATTACAACAACCAGTAGTTTCATATATACTCTTTAGAGTGCGTACCGACAATCTGCGGACAAGCGAGACAAGCGAAGTCTCTCTGGGCAGTGGGATCGCGCACTGTACGGCGGCTATTGACTTTACCAAATATATATCGCTAGAAATCTATGCGCGCATTACAACCGTACACTCCCCAATTGGAGGGCCCAACATGGAAGAATCCCCTCATAATCTGAGTTCCTTCTAATTAATCGTTATCTAGTTTATTGGGTCTATCGTTGCTGAGATAGATAAAAGTCAACACTGATGGGGTGGCCGGGATTCATGGGCATGACAGTGTTGCCTCCTCTCAACACATCTAGAATCTCGCACAAACCATCTCTCTGGCAACACCATGGAAGGTATGATTGAGATAAATCCCAATTGGATCTACCAATGCAATCCCAGCGCTAGATATTGGCACCCAAAAATTCGTGGTAGTTTTCGCTATTAACGTAAGGAAGCGCAGAAATAATAGCTTAGGCGCTAGCAAGCGCTAAGAACAAGTCTATCTCGTTTAGCGAATTCATCGTGTCTGCGAATGGCGTCTAGCGTAATCCCGCCTCATTCAGGGAACCCACTAACGAGGGGTATCAAGGCATCGACTCTCTACCATATAAAAATTTAGAGATCTCCTATAACACATATTTAATGTTAACGCAACTTAGGACAACACCTCAGAACGTAAAATAATGGATGAGAATGCAGGCATACGCATGAGATATTCAGGGAACGGACCCTCTTGAGTATTAAATTTTTTGGGCGGGCAGGTGACGGGAGTTGGTGGTATTGGCGGTGGTAACCTGTCTCGTCCTTAGACTCTCATTCGCAGGCTCGCTCGGCAAGTCCTGTGGATAAACGAGGTACGAGTAGCAACACCACTGGAGGCTGGGCACGAGACAAGTGGTAACAGCAGTTACTGCACAAAGTTACCCACCCTGTTTAAGGATTTAGTGAACGAGAGGTTCAAACACGGAATCCACCCCATCTGCGAACAGGATGGATCCGCCAACGGGGTGGAACAAATTGCTATCGTACGGTGTTTGGAGACTCCGCTGGATAAGTGATGTTGGAATTGTGAGGCAATTGTCCTAAATCATCGGCTTTGCAATGCGGTAACATAATGTATCATAGCATATTAACTCCACCCAATTATTCAACATACTGTACTGGTCGTCGTGGTCCGGACAAACCCTGGTGCTGACAACAATTTTGGAGTCGGACAGCTGCTGCTGACAGCTTTTGGATACTCGGGCATAGAATTTAGTTCGCTATTTATAAGTGCAGGTTAATGACCGTAAAATGGAACAGGAGGAGTAAAGGGCGGCCCTGCTGGAAGGACTCGGAAGTTTCAGGATTTGCAATTATTTTAATGCCTGTGGTCGTCGAATGTATAATCACTGGTGCTGATACTTTGATTTTCGGAAACCTCAACCTGACGCTGACTAACGCAAAAATTGTCTGGGCGGATATCCCATGCTTACTGCTGACATCTTGACCATAGCAGCCAGTACAGTACTACTGTCGCGTAGAAAATCCGCCTGCCTGAGCAAGGTTAACAGTCTATAATTATAATACGTCTACTGTATAATTTAGACGAACTCGCTACTTTGTAGTACGTGCAGGTTGCATGACAGGTGGGGGAAGTTCTTGTATTGTCGAGTAGCGTGTATTTAGCAGTCGTCTTTTCTTTCCCTTTCACTTCACTTTCGTTTGTTATAGAAGAAGAAGGGTAGAAGGAGGGGAGTTCCCCACCTAGCTGTAGGGAGGGGAATCGGGCACTGCCATACTCTAGATAGAATGAATGCAGTATGATTAAAACAAACAAAAGCTGGCTGAATGACCGGCGTCAAAAGCAGCATTTATTCGTCCTGACGATTGAAGCCAGATAACAATCTGGAAGAGCGAGGAACCAGACGAATAGATGCAAAGGATTCGGTCTCTTATGCAACCTGCCTGTACTCGTCGAAATCAACAGTTACCGGACAGCGCCTAGATTGACTAGATTATATTACTCGTTATAACATCGAAATGAGTCCGTGCGAAATTTCCATATCTGACCTCATGGTAACCGAATACAGTCGGTGTTCCTAGGCGATGTCTCGGATTGTATCCTGCAATGGAGTGTCCAAGAACTTTTGATATCGACGAGTACTACAAAAGTAACGAATTCGCTTAGATTATACGGTAATGATTCGCTTCTGCTGCCAATGAAACTGGATGGTCGGCAACCCCGCATCAGCTGAACGGTGCCCGATTTACTCCGCCCCGCCCAGCTGAAACCATTACGTATGGTGGCGCACGAGCCAGTGTAACTGTTGATATATAACTGGCTAAAATGTAGAGGAGCACAGCCTTGATGTGCTACATCAAAGTAGCAGCAATATGCAAGGCTCTGGGCTTTGTCACACATGTACGTACTCTACTCTACAGAACCCCGTATCTGTAAATATATAACAGCCTCGCACGATGTACTTCCCCGCTCACTGCCCTACAATATACCTACCATACGACACTCGGCAACTCCTTGATTGACACACGCCAATAGCCTCGAACCAGGGACAAGCTGGCCCTGACACTGACCAGCGCGTAGTCTGTCCTTTGCGCTCTAACTACCCGATGGGAGCCGGTGAGCTGCGAATATTTAAATCTCGGAATTGATAGACGACCGTTATTCTCTGTAAACAAATAGCGATACAACTGACATCGCTACCACACTACCCAGCGCTATATTTGCGTGCTGTTGTGTAGAAGAAGTCCATCCTAAACTTGAGCCGGTATTGAGGAACATCTTCAGCAAGAAATGACTTGGAAACGCCCACATAGTAAAGCATCTCCTTCCGAGTGATACCCGTGCTAACGCCATAAAGTGCCCGTCTTTTGGGTACCCATGCGGGAGAGATACGGCATCTATCAGCCCATAGCTCTGGTTTGTAGCACCATCGGAATTATTCTAAGTTTCGGTGCATTATGCTCGCTTTGGCTTGGGAACCTAAACGACGATCCCGCAAGCTTTCGGTCAAAGATTGCTCTATCCGGCCGTACAACATCCGTAATTGCGATATGCAGTGCACTCCTCCGAACTTGCATCGCCGTGCAGCTTGGGACGTGCTGCATGATGGTGGCGTCGTTAGCATTCGAGAAGAACAATCAATGCATACTACTCAGGGACGCTGCAACCATGTGTATATATCGCTATGCGGCGAATGTACCATATCCGATGATTCTTCCTGTTCTTCGGGGAACATTGGTCAGTAAAAAACCTCTCGCGATTTGTCTATTGTTGATACTGTCACTTGTGACAATTTCTTCGCAACTTATATCGACGATTCTCCTCTCTAGCACGGGTTTAAATCCTATCGCTGGAGGACGGGAAAATGTGTCTCTGGCATATGGGTACGATAACTCAGAGTGGACGTTTCCAATCCCGACATTGCAACAGAAACCGGTGGAGTTCCCACGGTTCGCAGAGCAGACCGCCACACCTTTCAATATCTCATACAACTCAACTTCTCCTGGTATAAGTGATACTGGGCCGACTGTAAGAGCACTATTTCCATTGCGGGCCTCCAATCGGTCATCGCTTCTATACTACCGAGGCAACGCAACACTTATAGATTCGCATGTCATTTGTGCAGCACCGGCAGTGCATCAGCTCCAGCTACAATATGATCCGGATCGAAAGGTTAATCTCATTTCTGGGAATTTCAGTGCGCGCATCTTGGAAGATGCGGTGAAATCAGGTGCTCTGGAGGAACACGGCTCGTTTGCAAAGGATGCAGGCAGCACGACCGATCCTGTATACAATGTCAATGCGTGCGCTGTGTACGGCGGATATGTCGACGGGGAGCTACTTTGTCCAGTAGTTGCCAATTACCAAACACCAGCTAACTGGATTTATGACACCTTCCCATCGGAAAAAGTATTCGGCGACGCAGAAAACCAGTGGTGGTTGGTGATCCGGCACAGAGATGTCACTGTGGATGAAACTCCCACTTTCTACAACGAAACGGGCTATAAATTCAATGGAACTGAATGGACCACAAAACTAATCAATTTTGGTAGTCGTGCTGTTGCGGTAGAAATGACACTCTGCCTTTCAACATTCCGACCAGCGTATGGGGTGATCGAAGTTAGAGCAGAGTCAAAAGTCCGGGAGCCTCAATATTCCTTCAACTCGCTACCATCAGATAGTGACACCATGTATCCAACGAACTTCATGTCTAAAAAACTACCGACGTACAATACAACTTCGGCGCTTAATCAGCTCGGGGTGAAATCTAATGATGATCGAGAAAGAGGCATCTTTACACTTAGCAATTACTCGCAGGTCAGCACTAACGCGAGACATTCGCTTTGGGCTATGCAAAAACAGTGGCTTGCAGTCAACAATACGGGCCAGGCCGTCAGCATGTCGTCTGATCAGTGGTCAGCCAATGAAATTTATTCGTCGATTTTTTCTAGGACGATACAAGAAACAGGAACTGCGTCCTTAGCACTACAAGCCATATTCTCACTCTACACAGCCAATTTTTATTATGACCAGTTAGATCGCTATATGGTATTAACAAATTCAACCATACAAGTAGTACATGCAGTGATTATACCGACGACAAATCAGGGGTTATATGTTGTGTCTGGTATTATTAGCCTCCACTTCCTATTAGTGGCTGTGATATTCTCGCTTTATTTCTATTCCAGTGCACCTAAGTTCTTAGATCAGGCATGGCAAACTGTAGGCCAACTACAGTACGGCGACGCCAGAGAATTTCTAGACGACACTTGCGAGATAGGCGACGACATAGTCGGAAATCTACCCGTAGCCGCTGCCAAGTGGGACACCCTTGTCGAACTTTCCAAACAAGGGCATGGGAAAACGTCTATCAATTGTCAAACTGCCAAGACTACCAGTTTCAACTCTCTTCAAGTACTGCAAGGTACGTGCTAAGCCACATTTTGTGATTCATCTTCCTAAGTTGAGGTCAGTTGAAGGGAGTGACAGAACTTCATTTCTTGCCCGACGGAACATGGGTGCACGGTGGACGTCTGCGGAGATGGAGAAGCTGGAAAGAGCAGGAATGGACAGACAAACAGCGGAGAGCATTCGACAGTGGTCTGGGTATGGCAGCTCGAGGTCGCTTCTTGTCGCGGGGAAGAGTACAATGGGATACACGGTAGCAATGGAGAAGAAGGGATACGAGTGGAGTGAATCCGACTAGGTTGCAGCAGGTGGAACAACAACCGAGACAGAGGAAAGGCCTATCTACATCGAGAGTACACGGCTTGGGGGCCTTAAGCATGGTGGAGTGCGAAACGCGGGTGGGATGCTGGGCCTAGGTTATGCGAGGAATTTGGCACTGCCTTGGTGAGAGAAATCGTGAGTGTTGTTTAGGGGGTGGGGTAGCTATGTTAATTGGTGAGAAATATGCGTAGAGTTTGTATGTTTTAATAATACTATCTAGAGTATGACAGTGCCCGCTTCCCCTCCTCCTCCTCCGGGTGACCGGCTAGGTGAGAGATGCTCTCCCTCTACCATTCTTCCCTTTATATGCGTGGAGTTGTTGGGTGTTCGCAGTTCACACCCGGAGGTGCGTTGAGCCATGTTAGAAAGAATAATTCCGCAGGCAGTCATAATTTGCCCCACCGTTTCTCCCAAAGGATGCACATACTAGTATTACTCTAAGAGTCAAATATGAATGGAAGTTCCGCATAACATACCTCATTCCGGTACCACAATTCAGAGCTAGATTATGCAACTCTTTCGTGCAAAGGAGCATCTCTATCAGGTTCTATCTAGTCTAGATGGCCCGCATCTGATATCCACTTTTCCTTTGACCTCCGGACTGGTCCCAACTGTAGAGCGTATATTTGTTTGTAATCATATTGAGCCGCTTGCAGCTATTGCATATACTTTAACACAAATTCTCCCCGCTTCTCTTAAAACCATAAGGAAATAAAAGCAAAATCGCGAGCCCCATTAACCCCAACAAAAGAAAAAACCGCTAAAAACCATCAACTTTTAACACCCCCCAGGACTCTACTCCTCGTGCTCCGAGCTTTTCGCCTCCTCCGCTCTGTTCACTCTGCCGACATCTGTGAAGAACAAATGTCCAACAGTTCCTGCGTATATTCTTCTTTCGCAAAAATAAGACATCGCAATCTGGACCTTCTTCTGCTTCAACTCTTTCTCAACCCCTTTCCACAATTCATTTTAGTCTCGTTTCCATCTCTTACACCACTTGAAAGGTGGTCTCGAGTCTGACACTCATGCCCACACCACCAGCATTTCGTATCTTCCCTCTTTCTGATTTGCTTTTGATATGTCGCCATCAGTCCGTGCCCAGACTTCAGTTGCCAGTATCTTGCTGCAATCGATTTTCGAGCCTTCATCGCGATAGCATTTCCTCCTCATTTTATCAAATCATACCTATAACTGTGCTTCGCTTTTCCTTTTTGGGCTCGCATCTTTTGCATAACTTTTTTACTCTTCTCCCATTTCGTCTCAGTTTTCCTTCGACTAACGTGGGCAAGAGAAACATAATCGAATTGCTTCAACGGGTTCTGCGTCTCGGGTAACTTCCTCGATGCTTGTACGCTGCCTTTGTTGCTTGTTAGTCCGCTTCTTCATTCCCTTCTACCGCCTTGTAGAGCGTATATTAGTCCGATTGAGAACTAGATCTCCGAGCGGCGTCAGATGTGTCGCACGAGACTAGACTTGCGGCCGTTATGTGGCAGTTATACAGGAGAAAATCAATGCGGTGCAGTATAGTCAGTAGTTCAAGAGTATAGCATCGGAGAAACATTTTTTACCAAATTCCGAGGTAAGACTTGGTCTGTTGAAGTATACAAGTCGGGTAGAAGCATTAGATAATAGCGCTACTCTATGAGAGCTTATGCGTAAGCTTAGCAGACTTTGAATCAAGTATAATACGGATGTTCAGTGGGTATATGGTCTCGGTCATGCTATCAACCTTGCTGTTAAGCTATGTTGTACATACAGATGACAGTGTGTAGAGATCTTTGAAGACTCCGGCGAGCAAGAACTGTTACCAGTAACAGGAGTAAGTAAAAGATAGCTAAACACAGTGGTGTCAGAACAGACCACTGGGTAAGCTGCGGAATAATATTAATGCTACCAAAAGAACCCCTTAGCGTAAATACAGCTTCTATGCAGCAATTATAAAGGCACGCCTACCTGAGACGCAAACCATGGAGCTTATAAGCCCCAATGACAGTTTATGGATTAGAGATCTTATACAATGAAAGGGGCAGTGGAATTGCTACCAGCAGTACGTGGCTGATCATCTGGAAGATAAGCGATAGCATCCACACCATCAGTATTGCTGCTGCTAATTTTCCGCCAGATGATATAGGTACCTGGTCTGGAGTGGGGTTTTAATATATTGACCGTCCCTGGAGGGCAGGGGCGTGGACTATCCTCGGGCAGGGACTTCTCGAACTAGGAGATGATGGATGTTGTATGTCCGGTTGCAATAATGATACTAGCATACCCGAAGATATCCCCGAAGATTCTCTGTATATATCTCCAGACTTTTCACTCTTCTCTGTGTCATAGTCTATGCACACGGCTCTCACCTCCTTATCACAATAGATTATGAACCCGGTGGCCGCCTCTCTATCTCTATCTTTACAAACATTGAACTGTTACACGAATTGATATCACGATATCAAACCCTAACCCTTCATTCTTGCTCTTCATCAACTGCCACAATATCATTCTCTTCATATGCTCTGCACCATCTCGTGCCGAACCTTACCGGTTCCAATTACGCAACTTGGAAACAAAGATGGAAATGGTACTCACCAAAGATGACCTCAGGCCAATTGTTTGTGAACGACTGCGTCCTGCAGTACCACTACGCGCAGCCGAAAGATGGGATGCGATGCAAGAAAGGCTACTACCACTATATTCCTTTGTTTGGATGAAAAAGCAAAACTGCATGTTATCAACACCCGCAACCTAGCAGAACTTTGGAGGAAGTTGCAGATCTAAGAACAAAAGGACTTCTCTTTACGTTTCTACCTTCGAAAGAGGTTCTTTGCATTGCGGCTTTCTGACCACCTCAATTCAAACGAGAACAATGCGATAGTCCTCTACTTCGGTGCCTATCGATCTTTATGCCAGCAGATGTGCGGAGCAGCAATTGACAATGAAACCGAAGCCTCAGTCTTACTTGGTGGTTTCGTTGTTGCAACTGTCTAATCCTTTCGTCAGAATACCGAAGATGATGAGGTTGATGTGGAGTGCCTTATCTGCCAGCTCTGGGGTGAATATTGACGCCAAAAGGATGACAAAGCGGAGCCTACCACGGAAATCGGTGCTGTTAATTCCGGATCGGCTCTCTGATCTAATCGCGATAGGCAGTGGCAGTCCCAGCGATCTCAGTCACAGCAATATCCTGACAAGCCACATCCCATTTACAACTACTACAACAAATAAGGCCAACTACTACTAGGCACTTTACCAGAAATGAAAGCAGAGAGACATTATGGTGAACAAAAGTATCCGAAATTCAGCAACTCTAGCCTTGCAATGACTGGAGACCGAGATCTTCTTTGAATTTATATCCCAACTTTGAGGGCACGGGAACTCTACTGACATTGTTGTTTATGCTCGCCTGTAGGAGGACACGGAGCTTTAGTATTAGCTATGCTGTCTATAAGGACACGGGGCATTCATTCTGTTGGCCTGTCTGCGAAATCGCAGGGTACCTTATTACTGGCTGGACGGTGGGTTCACAGAACTCGGGGAAAGCAGTATCGTTTATGAGCTGAAGTCTTCTTGCAGTGATACCATTTGTATATGATCCGCTGTGGAGCAACAGTCTGATCCACCTTTTACGAGTACTGTCTGCTTATATATCGTATTAGCTATTACGTGTTGTATATCAGTTTCCGAGGATGGTGTAGGTTTTTGGGGAGTTTGCACCACGGCTTTTGCTAGCTGGCTAGATAGGTCCTTTGCCTGTGGCTTTCTTAGTTCTGAAGTTCTTGCGGCAGCCATTAATGTTTATAGAGCTCAGCAAGAGGGAGAATCCCATGGCAAGAGTGGCAAAGGGTAGCACCGGCATTCCCGAAGATTTTCCCGAAGATTCTCTATATAAATCTCTGCTCTTTTCCTGTACTATAGTCTACGCACGTTGTTCTTCCCTCAATATCAGAACATATAAGCCGAGTGATTGGGTCATGATGCGAGTGACGGCTCGGTGATTTGGCGAGAGCGCATCCGTGGCATGATAGAGATGATCAAGTGGTCTCGGAGGTCGGCAATGGTGTATAATGGCTGCCAACTGTCTAGATGCATTGTATCCTTGCTTAATAGAGTCAATTTGGGAGGGAAAACTCACAGCAACAGTGGCAATCACTACTAGGGCCTAACAAATCTTATGAGGATTTCAGACCTCTTCGAACACTATACGAAAACCTTAGAGTGCAAGTGTAGCAATGGAGATTTGTTTGCTATATACAAGGTCTATCATAATCCAATGTATCACATGGAATATATGAAGTTACAAAACATGCATCCAGCTAGGGAGACCGAAATAAAGGCATTATAAGTACACTACATTACCGAGTATTTACATGCTAAAGCTCAACAAAAGACTATCCTTCCAATCCAAAGGGTCGACTGCTCATCTAACTGCCATCTCGGTAAAGATCCATCCTAGGCCAATCCTTCCCAGATGAGACGAATTCGCCTGTCATGTCGAGTTGCTTAACAGCACTATCCTCCTTTGACAAACCCGCAGCGTATAGTACCGACTCCTGATGTGAGGCTTTCTCCAGCCCTGGCAGACTGGTGTCCCCTACCCCCAACATCAAACTATCAACTACAAGCGGAGCCATCTGTAGCTATTCCTGCAATGCTTGCCTTGCAGCTTCCTCGAGAAGCTGCTGCAGGTTCTGGACAGTGATGCTCGGGCAGACCTCACCGTGGGTTTTCCATGTGCCGTTCGCGAGGACTTAGATGGACCCTCCCCCCATTATGCAGACTGCATAATTGAGTTTGACCCGAACTTCGAGTATCGATGGGTAGCGATACAGCTCGACGTAGATGTTGACCAGACCCACCAACTCGCGTTTCGGGGGTCGAGGGGTTCGCAGTAAGCGATCCAGCATCACCTCGACCAGTTGATCTCCGTGTGTTCCACGTGTGTTGCGAGACAGCACGTCGAAACAGGATTTAGAGTCTACTGCGGGGGGACGGGAAAGTGCCCGGAGGTTACAAAGGGTGCTGCTTTCGCGACCTTGCCAAGGGGCTGAAAACCCTGAGGAAGCGACTGGGATTTTGGGGGGGGGTGGTGGATAAATATATATGCCATGGCCGCTACGCGGCCGAATGCAATATGATTACAAACAAACAAACAGGATTTAGAAATCCACAGTCGGAGGTAGTAGTTGTCGTTCTCTGTCGGGTCGTCTAGGAAGTAAACGTAGATCTAGTTCTCGGCGTCCTGTCGGCCGCAGCAGGAGATCAGCATCAAACTGCGACATAGGAGAACGAATAATGGCTATGTAGTTAAGGCGCAGGTCAAGGATCGCGACATGTTTGCGGTCTTCACTGTCGTCGACAGTGATCCGATCGGGATGTTTGATCGCGATCGAAACTAGGAGTCGGTATACCCGGCGTGGCTTGATGCCAGTCAGACGATGCACGGGTTGCGCATGCGATTGCTGGGGTGACAATGTCTCAGGTGTGGTTGGCATTGTTGCAGAGTTGTCGATAGGATGAAGGGTAGTAGTTGTACTCTAATATGGTGGGGGAATCCTTAAACCGGCGTGTTTCAAACCCGACTTTTTGAGCCTTTACTCCCCACCACCAAACTTTTTGAAAGTTAGACTCAGTTTATCAGTATATAGCTAAAAAAAAAGCTTTCACTTGATAGTTATGGGAAAATGTGTTTGTGCATAACATGGAATTTCAATGTCCATGTACTCCGGTTTAAGGAGTACCATCGTCTACACAGGTACTTAGCCCCACTTTGCTACCCCACCTTCCAGATTCAGGATCGGCTAACGCATGCATGGCAGCGGAATCGACCGAGCCGCATTGTTCCCTGCAGAACTCGGGAATGCTGACGGTTCCATGCAAAAAACACAGTATGCGGAGCTTGTGGCAGCGGAGCGACCGTTGATCCTTGCTTGATACCACACTTGGCTGAAGGTCATGCGAAGATCATGCACTTGGTCCTTTACGAACAAACAGGACCGGATATCAACTATATGCTTCAATATCCCTACTGGTCTTCCCTACAACAACCACCAATAAAACATTGACATATGTATCGATTGAATCTTAGCTGGGATTATCCTTGAGCCCAAAGTATGAGTATAGTCATTCGGAGTACTCTATTGAGTTTTTCGATCATCAGGCGGATTATGAGCTCCTGCTACCTGCAGTGAGCTGGGAGCTGGGATAAATTCCGGTTGGTACACATTTAGCCTATTGAAGCTCCTCCCTCCCGCTTCCCCCGCATGCGCGCAGTATGAAAAATGATTCTCTTATACACTCCAACAAATGGAAAATCAGACGGACTTTATTGATGTATAGGAGCTTGGTAAGCAGAACTAAGAGTATGTGGGATTGGAGATAGAGGAAGTGCCTGAGCACAAGTATGAGACGTGAAGCGGTTGAGGGGAACATTGGTTCACCGTTTAAATGAGAAAGAGTATGAGTTAAATGGCTTCTTAAGCGTCTAACAGAACACTCGCCACCAAACAAAAAATGACAAAACGGTCGAACTTTTCCCCAGCCGTCCCATCCTGCTATCAGCCACAGCACACAAAGACAATAACCCGCCTCTGAAATCACCCCAGCCTCGCTGTCCACATTAACACCCCCTCAAGGATCCCACGTAAACTCTGGACCCCCGCGCAAAGCGACGTTTTCTGCTGTGATGGCGGTGCGCAGAGGCACTTCTTCATCGGTTGCATCAGGAGGGTCTTCCTTCTCTGAGGTTTCAATCGTTTCTCCTTAGATCTCCGTTGCCTTTGAGGAGGCATCATCTTTCTAGCTACAGAAATACCATTGTCGCTCTCAGGCAGCCTCCTCGAGGCGGGAATATATTGCTCGTCCTCACTGTCAAGGTTGTTTGAGAATTCTCCTCTCCCGCTTCCAATTTTTGAATTAGTACCTCTCAACCCTATACCGGTAAAGAAACACAAACCGAGTAACGAATGCCGATCTGTTGCGCTTCTGCAAAAGAACTACCGCTGCTCAATCTTTCACGTTTCTTAGCTTCGGATGTTTGGCGTATAATTGAACACTTCCTGTTAAGTCTGGAGGCCCTCCAAATCTCAGATCTGAGGAATCGGCAAATTCTTGAGCAAGTTTCAGACCCCAGAACTGGGATAGGGGATGCTACCAGACTGGCGCTGAGGGCGGTGAGGCCGGTTTCGCCGGGGGATGAAGAGTAGCAGGGAACAGAGGCGATTTCGGTGTATAGCTGGGGTCCATTTCTTCCTGTCTAAGCGCCGGAGACCAGTTTTTCATATAGGTGATGCCCGCTCCTGGGCGATGGTGTATTTCATAGTAGGAGGAAGTAATTTAGTTCGGATATATATAGAAACATGTTTCGCGGTTGTCGGCATGTGCATGCGGTAGGGGCGATGTGATGTAGCGATCGGAGTGTTTGATCTTGCCGTCCCACGACTCAGAGCGCGGCAGCCCCCTACTCGTCTCCTATCCCCTACACCACGAACGTTAGACTTGTGTTGCCACGATCAAGCAAAAAGATCTCGAACGTTATACAAATAAAGTTCCTCAAACCTATATTTAATGACTACAGGTCTGGGTCGTGCCTTTGTTTCTGCTCTCAGATCACTTGAATCGTGAAGCGCCGTTGCTGCGGGTTATCGGTGAGTCCAAAGTAATCGATCTTACGAGTCAGCGCGGTTTCAGTATAGTTGCCTGCTCCCTTCGGGGTCGCGGTTCCAAGGCTGTCGCGACTGCAGACACGCCTATAGCTAGCAACAGTCGAAAACAGCCGGGATTGGGAACTTGCAGTCAAGTTGCGAGAGAGCCTGAGTCGTGAAATTGGGTCGTTAGTAGGATATTCAACACGATACTGTTGTGTGGCTTTGTGGCTGCAGGAGCCAGAGCATTGTATTAAGCAGTGGACGCATAGTGATTGGAATGGAGTGTTGAGTGAAGGGCAGCTTTATTTTTAGACCACAAACACTTGGGAGCAACAGCGTGAATACTTGGCAGCGTTGGAGGTGTGGGAGCGACTGGACGACATTCGAAACATGACCATGCAGAGTGGCGGTTGCAAGAAAATGGGCGATACAAGCTACCAGGCAGACATTCCAGTCTACAATTCGGCCACTTAGATGCTCGATTCGAACATACACACCTTCCTATATTGTCTGACCGGTGAGATGGTTGACAGCTCAGCACTGCCGCGAGCCGCCTTGCGACCCCGCTTATCAGTCAAACATCTTTCATCCATCAACTTCCACAAACATTCCTCCTCACCTTCACTAGCCATGTCGAAAGCTCAACAACAACTCCGAGATATCAATCTTGATATTTGTCCGTATGGGGATATGGAAATCGTCCTGACAACGTCTATCATCCATGCCACATATCGCGTCTCCTCACATCAACTATGTTTAGGCTCCCCTGTCTTCAGAGTTATGCTCGAAGCAAACGGGCCCCGTCGCCACCAAAGCTCTTCCTCTACTGCTTCTGACGCGCATAGCTCCCTTTTCCAACTCAAAGCCGCAAAAGAACACGATCCCACTGCACTAGCGACAGTGCTTTACCTCTTGCATGGTAGGGTTGAGGAAATTCCGGAATCTATCACCTTCGATAACCTTTTGGAAATCGCAATAATCTGCGATTACTACGATTGTGCGGCGACAATCCGGCCATGGGATGAGACCTGGATGGCACCACATCGATGCCTAACATCCAAACCGGGATACGAAAGCTGGCTATTTATCGCATGGGTATTTGGAAACCAGGACGTGTTTGGGGAGATGACAAAATACTTCTCAAGGATTGGTGTTATGGTGGATTGGGAGTTCGGGGTTATAGTTGCCGGAAAAGTCAAAAGGCTAGATATTCACCTCCCGCAGGTGATCATAGGTATGACTATGCCGAATTACACGAATGACCTATGCTAATAAGAATAATTCAGACGCTATGGCAGATCAGCGAGCCAAAATTGGGCAAGAAATCGTGACAATCTGTGGAGAGGTTTACAATAAGTTCGAAGCAAGCGACCCGATCAATTGCAAGCACGGAATCAAGGAATGTGATTATATTACCTTTGTGGGACTTCACAAGGCCTTTAAGTCCAAAAAGCTGTACCCCACGGATGCAAAACTTCAGGCCCACATAACGCCAAATGACATAGTCGAGATTGCTAAAGGCGCGATTACTGAAGTGAAGAATAGCCTCCAGAGAATGAGCAAAGTAGGCGGTTATAGCCATTCTGGTTGCTACGGTCCTGCTGATGGACTTATATTGAGCTTGCAAAAGGAACTGAACGGGATAGAACCCCTCCAATTGACCTCGTTTTTGAAGAAACCAGTGGCTTCGAGTACTAGGTCCAGATGGGAAAGTTTCTTGCGTAATGAGAGTACTTTAACAAGTCATTCTATCGATGGGAACTTGACTTTTCATCTAGAAGTCTGCAAATATGGGGATATTGAGATTGTCCTGAAAACGACCACGGTTCACGCTACATATGTTGTTTCCTCCCATCAACTGCGCGCTGCATCTCCAACTTTCTGTCTTTTTCTCGGCACAGGCTCAGGTTATCAAGAACAGACTCAGTGCCGCCAGGAACAAACGCCAGATTTGGGATTAAATGCAGACAATTCATATCAGGGAGGGCACTATCAACTCCAGCTCAAGAAAGAACACGATCCCACCGCCTTGTTTATTGTCTTGCTTATTTTGCATGCACGTGTGCAGGCCCTCCCCAAAAAAGTGAAATTTGACAATCTCGTCAGCATTGCCGCTATCTGCGACTACTACAACTGTTCGGCGGTCTTGCAACCCTGGTGTGGGATGTGGATTGACAGCTGGAGGCCATGCTTGGAAACCCCAGGGTACGAGGATTGGCTGTTTGTATCCTGGGTGCTTCGAGAAGACCAGGCTTTCCAGACTTTAACCAAGAAGTTTTCCAAAAACGGGATAGTTGAAGATAACGAGTTTTTGATTGTTGTCAGCGAAGAGCCGAAGAATGCCAAGAAATTATCTAAATTCATTCCTCGAGAGATTATAGGTATCGTTCCAGCCCAAAGACGTTATATGCTGTACCAATACTCATATGAATCGATATACACATAGATGCAATGATCGAACAACAATATACTGCCGGTAATAAGATCGCCAAGGCATGCCAAGATTTATATGAAAAATACAACAACGATACAACCACAAAGTGTCGTAGACTCTCCGGCATTGGGCAATCTGCTAGCAAGACATGCGACCATTTAATTTTTGGAGTGCTGCATATGAGATTGAGGGCTGCGAATCTATTCGTGGATGAATTCAACTTCCGTTCAGACACCTCTATAACCTCGCTAGTTTCCAAACTCAACACTTTATGCAATGAGATAACCTCCAATACCCAGAACCACAAGACTTGTGGTTGGAATCATTATAACTACTGCAATTCCGACATCAATGAACCCTCCAAAGTGGCTCAAGCCATACTTAATGACTGGAAGCCACTTCGATTGGCTACATTTGGGAGGAAGCAGGCGGAGAAGCGCGTGGTCACTTGGAACAGTGTTTTGACTGAAAGGAGAAAAGTGGAGGTTCGGCCGGTAGTTGGGCCAGCGGTTTTGTTAGGGGAAAAGAAAAAATCTAAGAAGTAAGGGAATCGAGCGGTATAAGGACGAAGAGTATATTTTGGATAGTCTGTTAGCGTTTTGACTTTTAGTTTTTTTCCTGCGTCTCATAGTCAATCTTTCTGTAACATTTGTCTTTTTATTGTACTGCAATTAAGACCCTACTGGGACTTCGCCGCAACTACTTCACCGAATAACTCAAACCTCCCTAGATATGTTGAAATACGGGGAAAACCGCGTGCGCGTATAGACTTAGATACAGTGAGAAGAGAGAAGGAGAAAGATAATGGCTTGGCGCCAAGTCGAGTGATGTCTTATGCTTGACGGGGAAATGGGAGCGCCAAGTATGCCAAGTGATATACCATGGCTTTCATCACCTCATGCATACGGCCCAGGCGCCTTATTAGGGGTGTCCCACCCTCAGCTCCCCATCTATCCAACTTTGAGCTCAATTAACTCCATGAGTTTTACTTTGACCAGGATATTGTTTATATATGAAATGTAGTTAGCAAGATGCTCTTTCACTTGCTTGTCTCCTCTTTTATTTTCCTCTAATATTCAAGGAGTGGTTGTAGATCAAGTACAGTGGCTTAGACTATACTTAGCACTGTTGATGCTGCTGGTGTTTTGCATCAGGTAAATTATTTCTACCTGATGCTTAGATACATGTTGTATACCATCAGGTAAATCTTTTCTACCTGACAATTAGAAACATGTCATACCATCAGGTAAATCATTTTGACTTGACTGTAAGGTACATCAGTGATGAGTGACAGCTTATGACACAGATATCGAGACTGACCAGTTTACAACCAGTATCAGTACCAGGCCAACGATAATTCCAAACCCATCTGTATATACTATATCTACTCTGTGCCAAAGAGCTTTGAATTTCACCAAGGATTGGTGAACCTATGGGTTGACTGCTAAGGGAGAATAAGGAAAAGGAGAGCGATCTACCTCATATGATTTCTCCACCACTTGCCATAGTTGGAATTCATTTCCCTTGCTGCCTGAGTCTCTTCAAGATGCTACAAAGCTACTTGGGTGCAGCATGGCAGTTTCTAGGGACAATGAAATGTCACTTGGGCAAAAATTACCTGAGTTATGGTACTATAGAGGGTCTCCCACTTCAGCAACTCAGAACTAGTACCTATCTCAATAACCACCAGCCCAAATCTGCCAAGACTAACATTAATTGACAGCTAGCATACTGTATATGCTCTAAAAGTATTACCAGTAAATTCAATTTACAATTGGTGATAAAACAGGGGGTTAGGAGGTGGGCAAAAATCCGCCAGCTTCATAGACTCTCACTCACATTTTCATTTTACTCAAAATTGGACCATTTGACTTGATTTTTGGATTGACATGTAGGCCTTGGAGTTGTCTATTATACTGCTCTCTCTGATATTCTCTCCATTGTGTGGTTGTTGAGCAATTTGCAATTTTGAAAA
>Ga0307514_10001307_pt1 | contig 32045 bp, 34 predicted proteins | sample 16_EM_MG_FD_203088 | JGI IMG/M metagenome (GOLD analysis project Ga0307514, IMG submission 203088) | Populus trichocarpa ectomycorrhiza microbial communities from riparian zone in the Pacific Northwest, United States - 16_EM | ecosystem: Host-associated > Plants > Roots > Unclassified | place... | reverse complement strand
CGATGGCATTACCCAAGGCGATCATGCTTCGTATCCAAGCCGCCGGTCAGAACAGCCCCGACATCCAGTCGGCTGGTATCTGCCGAGTGAATCATCTGGCTGCTCCAAGGGTCGTTGCAACTCGTCACATCGATCGCATACCCTGCGTAGCGCTGCACTTGTTCGGATAGAAAGTTAGCTAAATGAAGTGTATTCGGGGTCGACGTACATAGGCGGTGTCTTTTACGAGGAGGCAAGGGTAAAACTGTTACGCAGGTGAAGAAAGAATGAACTTCAATGAAGATCGACATTCGAGATCACGTACCGGTGCATGGCGAGTATTCACGGCCGGGGTCGCTATGGAATAACCTGCAATCTGCTTGCTTGCGGTACATGCACGTCAAGGGTGGCTCATCCCTCCGTTCGCTATAAGCGACCAAAGAGGTTGAACGTTGAACCCTTTACGATGGCATTACCCAAGGCGATCATGCTTCGTATCCAAGCCGCCGGTCAGAACAGTCCCGAAGTCGAATCAGATGGTAGTTTCCGAGCGAATCATCGAGCTGATGCTCCAAGGGTTGTTGCACTTGTCGTACTCTATCGCATGGCAACCTACGTAACACTGCACCTGGATAGAGTCAGCCATATGGCCTGTGTTTGGGATTGGCATACCAAAACGAGCTTAGGCGATGTCTTGTACACGCAAGCGGGAGAAAAACTGTCATGCGGTGGGTCAAGAAACGGCGGATAAGATCGACCTAGGTACGCACGATGATTTGGTGAAATACATTTTTAGCGCCGCGGCATCAGTCCAACACAGTCGTCAAACGCCCAAAGTGACATGAACACACTAGCGACAGACAATGTTGCTCAAGGCAGTGTCGTCGATGAGCGAGACGAGGAGACAAGGCGAGAACGCGAAATGAGGATGGCACCGCCGAATGTCAACCAAAAGTAAGAAACCACCAACTCGGGTTGATGATGGTACCAGTTAAAGAAAAGAAAGTGAAGGGGGGACCTTTATATACGCAGTGAGGTTGTTTTGATAACGTTTGTCCAGAGCGGCTCACATATCGATCGTTGACTGTCAGCCTCGCCTGATGGCCGCGAACCAATTCGGCAAGTTAACAAGCTCTAGTCGTCGCAATGGCTGAAGGAGAAGGCGGCATATGCATTATGTGTAAACCAAGGATTCTCATGCGACCGTGGCATATGTTTTCCTTCATACTGCAATCGATGTATCCAACAAAAGGATCTAATGAATCATGAATCTGCCAAGCGGTACTTGGGTATGCACATTGACAAGTTGACCAGACTTTTGTTGGGCCCTCGAAAATAATTTTGAACTCGTCGCTTCTGATCACTTTATCAATATCGAATTTGAATTAGGTTTGAGCGAGCAAGAAGTCGACAATCGTCCCGAAGTACAAAGCCAGCACACAAGAATTGAAACGGATTCCACTGGATTGCAAGCCAAGGCAACAAGTGACAACATAAATGCGTTCAGACTTGTCCAATTCTGTCCGGCAAACGAAGAGATGGCGAGACGAAAGCTAGAGAAAACCACTCAGACGTGGGGAAATATGCCGTGGTAGCCTAAGGCCGTATACCTGCCTAAGACGTTGATCATGAGTTTGAGCCAGGGCATGCATCTCCACTTGAAAACTGTCAGCGTATTCGATACAACGCTTTTCGAGAGCCTGCTGCGCATAGATTTCTGATCAAAGCCAAGAAGAGAAAGACCTCAGATAGTATACAATTCATTATGTCTACAGTAGAAGGTGAGTATAACATATTCACAAAATCGCAAAGTGGTGTCACGTTTTGTCTGTTCTGCTTCGATTGCGCGGAGGAAGACCTTAGAAGCTCTGTGGCCTCATGATCCTGCAGGTGTTTCCATGTAGCCAAAACAGAACTTCTGATAGAGGGGTGTTCAGGGCGAGGGCGGGGATAACAGAGGTCATTGCTGAAGAAAGCTTCTGATACACATCGTCCTTCGTCTTCGAACAGGGACGCATCTGAGCATAGAGGTTGTAATTGAACCACGATGCCGATCAAAATATGCCACTCAAACCACCCATGATGAACACAACATCACGGCCATCGTATCCGACAGTCCTATGCAGACGACTCAACATTTCCCCATGCCATGGGTAATGTCATCTAACGTCGGGTAATCGCCAGCGTTTGCTTGGAATAAGCAACAGCCAAAGAAAAATTTCCGGAATGAAATGGACGTGCTCCGGGAGACGTGAGCGCTATAAGCCCAAAAACCTGAGCACTGAAATCGTCATGAGTGACAAGGGGGCGAAGGCCTCGAAATCGACTCTTCAAAATGGGTGGAAGCGGCAGAGCATTTCAAACTCTACTTTGTGTTCGTTCAAGGAAGATGAGCTCGCTGCCTGACAAGAGCGATTCGCGAATCTGCCTCCAACGGGGATGATCGTCACGGCGGTCAAGATCGCGTTTGGTATAAAGTTTGAAGTCCGCTCGCTTTAAGGAGAATGACGCAGCGGTACGACATATAAAATCCGCTGCTCTAATCAGATTCGGAAACAGTGATATTTGAATACAAACATCGCTCAAAAGAAAAATGGCGACAAATGATAAGTTGCTTTTTCGTCGATGAGCAAGACGAGAACGCGAGAACGCTAGTGCGAGTTCAAGGGAAGATGTGATAGATGGAGTCCCGTCCAGCAACTCGATAACCTGTTCAAAAATGTCGCATTTCAAAGCGTCACCCCGAATGGATAACAAGAATTACGAGGAAAATTCTGTTCTGTTCAAAAGCGTCAATTCATATAATTCCATATTTTTTTTTAGAAAAGAGCGAAATCAGCATTGCAGAATGTTTGATCAGCAAAGGAATATATATATTCCTAAGACTGTTGAGCTTGAATGTGACAATGTGTTCATCACACAGGAGAAATAGAAGTGAGATGAAAAAAAAGGAACTCACATGTAGGTTCTACGCAATGTGTTTCAATCTTTCTACTCCATGAGTACGTGGATCGAGTCACCCGCAGCACCACCGTCGATTCTCGAAGCCATGCGTGTTGAAGGTTAGAAAATTTCATCAGCTTTACAACGGCCCGGCAGTCACATGATATTTCCAACTTCGCTTTGTTTCTTATTCCAATTGTTTACTATGCAATACGTTTCTCAAATCCCTTCAACCCACTGCCCCACTCCCCTCCACACACCCTCCAAGACACCCACAGGTTTATTCCACCACCACTCTGGCACAATCAACACATCATGACACGCATCCTCAACCCACTCACATCTTACCTCCACCCCGTCCTTCTCCATTGCCCGCACGAGAGAGGCACATTCGCTCGTGAGGCGCTCAGCTGTGCCGATGCTGATGAAGGTGCGGGGGAAGGAGGAGAAGAGGGATGGGAAAGAGTGAGAGGGAGCCGGGAAGGGCGATCGAGTGGATGCGGAGTGGGTGAAGGCCTGACCCTCTTCCCCCTTTTTATCATTCCCACTCCAGACCGACATCCACCGCTCCTCCTCACCTAATGTCGCCCTCTTCAAAAACACCCTCTCGCACTCTCCTTCCGGATCCTGCTGTACATCATGCCCCCACCTTGTTAGCACGACAGGCGAACAAGGGGAGACATATTCGGAGTGAAGGATGGACATTAGGAGGTGAAAGTCATCATCGACTTGGGCTTCTGGTGTAGGTTGTAGATTGTATCTACAGTGGTCTTGCTCGAATCCGAGAAAGGTGCGCTGGAGTAATGCGCGGGGTTCGATCGTGTCGACGAGATAGTCTGATTCTTCGTTTGGTCGCGGGATGTAGGAAGACAGGGTTTCGGGTAGATGATGCGACGGATCACAAGAAGGCTAGATGTATTTAGGACCATGTCAAGAATTCCATGAGGGAAAAACGTACCGAAAACAAAAGCAAGCCATCCGGAATCCTCAAATGTCCCTCGTCCCTCACCCACCTCGCCAGAGCAAGTGCCAGATTACCTCCCGAGCTATCGCCTACAAGAATGACTTTGCACTTGCCCTGTGCGATGAGGGGGGCGTACAAGTCGAGGACGTGAGCGTAGACGGCTGCTGCGTCCATGAGAGCGGCGGGAAAGGGAGCGTGTTGGAGTAGACGATATTCGAGGGAGTAGATGGCGTGGAGGAGGTGGCGCTGTTTGACATAAAGGTAAGAAATCGGGTAGAAAGAGAATGGGAGGGACGACGAACTTTGATTAACCCTCGAGGAATCCGAGACGTCCGACTGCATTCGTGCGCGGACATGTGGCAGTATCCTCCTCCATGCATAAATACGCCTATGAGTTTGATATCATCTCCTGCATCTGCACTTTCACCTTTACCTTCCACGTCGACATCCACCACCACGCTTCCATCTAGTGTCTTCTCCTTCGGCCAGACAAAACACCCAACTCTCGTGAAATCCACCTTCGCAAACCTCTTTCCGCCATTGGTAGTCGTACCGACACCCAATACCCCCGTCCTCCACACCTCCCTCAGCGGAGGTACCCACACGAATGCCGTCTCCTTCATCGACTGCTGAGCTGGTTTCTCTAATGGATCTCGCGTGCCCCAAGTGACGCCTGCCAGTTCTGTGACTTTGTACATTCGCCTTGTGAACCCTACGTAGACGACTTGACGGAGGCTCCATGAAGGGCGAGGGCGGGAGAAATAACGAGAGAGGAGGTGGCACTTTGAAGGAGTGAGAGACTGCAAAATGCTGAAAAGGGAGTACTTTGCCACCCAGAAGGGCACGAGCAGTAGAGTGGTGGTGAGTCTGTAGAGGACGTAGAGGATCTTGTAAGGTTCGCGGGAGAACGGGAGATGCGATGTGTGTGGGTGCGGAGGGTGAATGTCGTAGAGGGTTGGTAGAGCCATTCTTGTTGGAGACTCCTACGACTCACAATTTATGCGCTCCACTCCTCCAACTATGCTGACTAATACACTATGCAGCTTCCACCAGACGTCGTCGATCACATCTTCAGCTTTCTGCAATCCGACTACATCTCCCTCAGAAAATGCTCCGAAGGACATCCTTTCCTCGCATCGCTTGCAGAGCGTCATCTATATACCCACATCGCTCTCCAAAATCACCCAACCCGCAACGACCAGAAGTTTTTGCCGTCCGAGCTTCTCAACGACTTTGCCGAAAGACCTCACCTACTTGATAATGTTTTCAGCCTAAATATCGAGCTTATATCCTTACCAAAGGTCGAAATGATCCGTTCGTTGGAAGACATATCGTTGATTTTGTCAAATGTTCCGAAATTGACCAGTATCACGTTGAGGGGAAGGGGAAGGGATACCGTTGCCTGGCATAATCTGGATGGGACTTTTCAGGCGACTTTTCAGAACCGCCTTCGCGCACCTTCTGTCACAGAGGCGTCCATAGAGGAGATTGTGGGCTTCCCACTATCTGCATTCAATCGATGCAAAAGCCTCATGCACCTGTCTCTTCACGGAAGATTCCGAAACGATTTTGACCCGACATTGACATTGATGGACATGATGGACGTACCCACTCTCGAGTCCCTTTCAATCTACAGCTTTCGCCCTCTTAATACCATTTTCATGTGGTTCCCACTTTCGAATCTAGGTGTTCTCGGCTTTCACTCAACCAAGGTGGAAGACTTTCATTGGTTGGCAAAGTTTCTTGACCAGCGCCAACCACCTTGCCTAAGGCTTCATTTATCTGATACCTGTAACTATCTCTCTATTAAACTGTGAACGACAAACTGAAAAACCGCTCCAGTTGGAATGAGCTATAACATCCAGTCGGAAACTTTTCTCGTTCTCCCCTCAATTTCCTTCCCATCCATATGCGTGTTAAAACAACTCACTATTCTGGCGGTGGGGACCATACGACCAAACATATACATACCTCCCCACTTGTCTCCCTTCTTTCCTATCACTCAATTTGTCCAATCGATCAGCATCCTCGAGGATCTTACCCTCCGCCTCCATTTCGAGTGTGAGGAGGATCATTTCTCTCTCTCCGAACCAGATGTATTCTGGATTTCATGTCTGCTGGAGGACTCTCCTTCCTCCCGGAAAATCACCATGCACACCAGTGCTACTACTCCACACCGATCTATCCCTCCGGCTGAAATCCTTTCTTCTCTCAGGCGCGTCGTGATTCTGACAGAGATGGTAGAAAGGGGGTCTCTCTTTCTCAGGGCTGACGAGCACTTTTGTAGACACTTGTCTTGCTGCTCTCAATCGTCTACATGTTTTCCACTGAGAGAATGGTTCTGAAAGCGTCATGTTATGTTGCAAATAACAAGCAGCCCTTCTTCAGCCCAACTGTTCAATCTGAAGTTCAATGGTTGTTCGTCTGTCATTCGTGTCAATGCAAAAGGATTGTCCAGTTTTCACGAATCACTTTTATTACGAACAACACCCAGGGAAATAAAATATGATACAGATTGATAATATGGTACGGATTGAATATTAAAATTAGTTTTCGAGCAACCATAATGAAGTGTTGAATGTCAAAATTTATAGGGATGAGATGAGTACGGAAAAAATGCGTCGTTATTTACATGGAGAGTTGTTGGAGAGTGGGATTCAAAAATTGGTTCAGTTAGTTTGTGGTGAGCTCAGCTCTGCGCACGGACATCTCAAAGCATTTGAGAACGTTGCCTTTTTTAAAGAAACGGATGAGGGGCTATATTTGATATTGAGCTAGAAACTAAAAGATAACCTATGAAAAAATACCTTCACCCCTCCGTAAGTCCTGACTTGTTTGGATTCCTCTGGTACGCCCAGTAAAGTCGGCTCGATTGCCGTGCCATGACTGAGAGTGCCGTGAGCACCATTCTGAGACCGTTCAGTTAGCAAATCATGGTAATCCCGGAAATGGTCTTACAGAATCATTTTCACAACTTCCCAACAAATTTTCGGATTGTTGATTGTATAGATCAACGGTATTCTGAAAGTGAAAATGAGTTTACACTCTCACGTCATAAGCAAGAAGACCAACCATAAGATCTTTAGGTACGGGTTGGATGACCGTGATGGGAGCCTCGATTCTGAGGACCATAGAACGGCCAGGGATAATGACGCGATCCGAGGTCAAAACTAGTGTGAATGAAGGGAGAGGAACGTTAGAAATGCCCATGATGCTTCTACTAAGAAAATCGAACGAGTGTAATGGAATGAACCAGACGAAAAAGAGGTGGTGGAAAGAGGAAGACTGTCAGAGTCGAAAAAGTGGCCTGAACCCTTATTATAGGGTTTTGATTTAAACACTCACAACCGCAACGTATATTTTTTGCTCACTGCATGTCATTCCTCCGAACATTAAAAACCACCCAGTTCCTTCACTTCAAAAAGATGAGGCCAGAGACAGTGGCATCAAGTCGTGTCAGATACATTTGCTCTGCATGTTGAACTACATGGCCATCCGACTCCCACTGCTAGCTGTTCCGTCTGTTCGTGAAACTTCCTATGTCACGGATTTGACGGCCATGGAATATGGACTAGACCATTGCCCTCTGCAATTGGTTCAGCTCTTGCGTAGACAGGTCGTCGAGAGTGTTGTTGTGTGCACGAAGTCCCAAATGGAATGGTATGCACCGGGCTGAAGAGGCAGCTCGTATTTCGACTGGCACTTTTCTCCCTCGAATCGAAGTAAAAAATCCTTGCTTTCCAGGCATATTCGAGATGCTACTCAAAGATTTCCTGGGTCGCTCTTTACCCCGACTCACATCGTTTAGGCTTCCACTTCTGATGCCAGGAGTTCCGAGCATTGTAGGCCCGTTCGTCACACCAGTCTCATAAATCAATCTCTGCTCTGCTGTCTCCTGTTCTATCTCCAATGCCAGAATCGTCTAGGACATCCAACCATGGACCCATCTCACAGGACGACGAACCCCCGAGCTCTGGAAACGTGACATCTGAATATCACAGTCACAGTCACGCTATAGCGAATGGTGAGTCAAAGATGTCCATCTTGTCAAACTACCATGATGATACCAGTTCCAACTGTGCCCAGGTTAAGCAGCGTGAAAAAGATCTCAAGACCTCCTGTGTGACATCAAGCGCAATCAAACCCATCAAAATGTGGGTGGCCAAAAAATGCTCGAAACACAGGCGACAACGGCAAGAGGGTTCTTTGTTCCAAGGCTTCTGTATCATGGCTTCTGTATCATGGCATATATCCATCTCCAAAATTTGCAAGGCGCAACTGCTGCTCAAGAGCAAGAGATAGTGATGTGTGACTCACCCTTGCGACGCCTGGATGCTCTAGCTCTGCGAAACTTGAAAAAACCAACTTCAAATCCTGGAAGTAATGCCGTCTGAACTCTTGCATGTAAAATGTTGCTCGCTAACGTGCGACGCAAGAATGTATTTCTTCTTTGGTTTTCAAGCGACGGAGCCAAGCGCACCATGTCTGTCACGGTCTCGAGATTTTTTGTTCAGAAGATTTCCTGTAAATCTATTGGCGAACCAAAGGTGTTCATTTCAACATCGACTCACCTGTAGCCCTGCAAATGACATGGTGTCTACGTGGAAGTGAAAAGCGTCCGCCTTCATCAACTGAACGAAATTCGCGCATTGGCTGGTGGCATTATTGCTCGGCCAGGGGTGCAAAAAGAACGGCTTTCGAATTTTGTCCACGTCCGTCGAGATGAACCGTTAAAATTGGTGTCAAGGTCGGTGAGGTTGTTATCGTGGTGGAAAATGATTGACTGAGTGCAGGGCTACTGAACATGAATTCTGGAATATTTCAGTAAAAAAACCGGTGACGGTCATCAGATGAAAGTTATCGAGGTAAGTGAGAATTGTGAAGTTGAGTACCATAATGGTGGTTCAAGCGCAGGATGGTCGGAGTTGGTCAAAGCAGCACAAAATTCGAATTGGGCTGCCATCAGAAAATCCAGCTGCTTCAACTCGTCCATTGTTCGTTTCTCACCTTGTCCGAATTTTAGACACTCCTGCCAGTCGTCTTTGAAACCAATGGCATGACCAAGTCAGTTTTTTTACTTCATTGTGGAACTATACATTCTGAGACATGTGGAAAACACGGTCAAACCACGGTCGTGGGCCAGCATTTGCATCCGAAATTTTGCCAATAGCGACTTCTAGGAATCGGATACTATCGCATTCCTACCATGTCATTACTTCCTTGCGTCCATATTCGATTGGTGCCCATGTTGGACGCTCAGGCAGTCATATTGCCAATGTGCCGTCAGTTCAAGGACGGCGCTTCTTCGGTGGTCGAAGACTGACAAACACGTACAGAAATTTGTCATCTTGGCGCCAAACTTGAGATGTGGAACGACACCTCGCTACCACCAAAAAATGGACCTGTCACCTCTCGTTCTTCTTCCGCATCTCGTCGGCTTGGATGCATCTTACCAGTTTGCCAACCAAAAAAGAACGGTGAAGCCCGCTAAGCTTTACTTTCACACTTAGTATGCAATCAGATCTGATTTAACTTCTGACGTTGGCCCTGAACTTTGTTTCAAAGACGTCTTCCTGACTGGGCCACTCAGTCGATTTTTTCTATCTGCTTCGTTGTTACGGTCCCCTCCCCACAATGATTTTCACTGCATATTCATAGCAATTAATCTTAGAACACTGAACTTTGCCCAACGTGGACCAATAGTTTTACTGTGTTTCCATTTTTCCAGAGGCATGTAGCATGTTTCGCAACAACTACTCATACTGAAAGGTCTCGTACTTAGGGATACTAATCTTCTCAAGGTTCTCAGAGAAAATAGTTTGAGAACCTGTTTCGTGTTTTGGAAAAAAAAAAACCTCTTGTAAAGCAAGCAGGAGTCGCCGTTTCAATTTTGACCAACTGAATCGTACACACTCCAAATTGTGACGGATGGTTTGTACACCTAAGTATCATTTGAATACTATAATGCAATAAGAATAACGCGGCGAAATGCCGTCATCTCTTTCCCCAATCCTGGACGATTATGTCGGCCTCACACTCTGCGGGTTATGGAAAACATCGGTCGGGTCGATAGCCGCCTTGATCTGTTGTAGTCGGGGTACATTTGATCCCCAATATGCCAGTTGGCCGTTTGGAAGACGAGGGTCGACGTAGCCAGGATACGAGCCGAAACGGGTCCCGGGTAGGGATGTTTCTATAACACTGTTGATGCCGTCCAGGAAATCGATGGTACTCTGCGATACCGGTCCTGCCGAGACTGCATATGATTGCAGCCAGTAGAGAGCGTCGCGATTGGCATATGCCGTGGCATCCATCGGGACGTCGTTTATCGCGCCGCCTGCAAGATCGAAGATCACAAACCAACCAAGGGCGCCTGAGGGCTGGGTCATCAAATACTGGAACAAGTTGTCAATGCCTGAAGCAGGAATTAGTGTCTGCGGCGTAAAAGCGAGGGATTTGGAGTAGAACCAGGCCGGAATGATGCTGATCGGTTGGAGGACCAAGTTTTCGCCCCAGTGTACAACCAGCCCCAGCCAGTCATCGAACTCGACAGAAGGGCTATCAGTGCTGGCCGAAAATCGATGCTCAAGTTGGAACGCATCGAATTCCTCTTTGGTGCCAAAGTACGTTCCGGAAATGACAGCGATGCCTTGGGAGACCGTGAAGATGCTAGCAAATTTTCGACTGAGATTTGGGTCTGAGATCAGTGACTGCCAGTCTTTGAACGCTTTGGCGGCCGCATTACCGAGGTTGAATTTGTATGAATACTGCACCGCTGAGCCCGGCTCAGGCTCCGTCCGGACTTTGAACTCTGTCACGATTCCAAAGCTGGCCGCAGCACCTTTGACTGCGAAGAACACATCTGCGTTCTCAGTGGCGGAGGCTCGGATGATACTAGAATTAGCGAGCACGACCTCGGCCTCTAGGACATGGTCTAGGGCCATTCCCCACATGCGCGACGTCGGTCCTAGCCCCCCAACAGTGGCATGTCCACCGATGCCGATGCTGGAACAAACCCCATGAGCCATAGCCCTCCCCCCGGCGTTGTGCAGACGCCGGGTCACCTCCTGCAACGGTGTGCCTGCTCCAATGGTCGCAACTTGTGTCACCCGGTCTATGGAGAAGTTCCGGAAGTTGTTCATATCCACCACAACTGCACCGTCCGTGCCTCCGAGTCCTTCATCCACTGTCAGTCTCAACCCGCAGCAAAGTGGGACAATTTTTTCGCACCGTAATTGCCATAACTGTGACCTCCACTTCTGGCCTGGACTTTATACCCCCCTTGACTCGCACAGCTTACGATCTTCGCAATTTCCACGGAAGAATTTGGAAAAGTCACTGCTGCTGGTTGGACAGGGATGTTGAGATTGTACGGGTGGACAGCCAAGATCTGGTAGAGAGGGTCACTTGGGAAGGTAACGCGACTTCTGTCTCCTGCCACCGCTGCCAGGAGGCACGTTTGCAAAGGACTGCTTGCCATGTTACCCATTACGGGCAAAACAACACTTTTGTGCAGTAGCGAGTGACAAAGGAAGGCGCAAGGCAAAGAGATGGACAGTCTCATTGCTTGGTAAATTTTCTGGGGCGTGGCACATTAATGAACAAAGGTTCAATTATGATTTTATCCCATGGGTAAAGTTTGTTCGGGTCCAGACATCTTCGCTTACTACGCCTGGGAGAACTTTCGGTAGATTGAGATTCCTGCTCCCAAGTGAAGAGGTATTGAGCTAGGCAGAAAGTATACAGGGGATGCTTCTTTAAATATTTATGAACCGCTTACTGGATTTTTCTGTTGTTTTGAGTACAAAAATCAACTGTCATGGCAATATCGCTTCTAGCAATCCTTGCTCTTTGGTCTTGACTTTTTGCTACCAGAAAATGTGGAGCGACACTGTGAGTTACATAAATTGGCTAGGTTTTGCGTTGTGTTTGTCTTCCTGCTAAAAATTGTTTTGTTCAATGCTTGACCAGTTCTTTTCGACTTTCACCACCCTATTGATGGGACAACACTGCGCAATCTCCAAGTTCAAAACGCGCACTCATCAGGACGTCGTGGTACTCCCATGATTCCGATGGAGGTAAACGTCCTTAACCCAACTCACCTCTTGCCCTCCCTGGACCCTTATACTATCATCGAACTCACCGCACAACTTTGAGAATTCTTGATGTGGCATACACTCTGGACTTTCCGGTGTATATTGCCCAGTGTGCAAGATCCCCGTCGCTTCGCCGGCGTTGAAGAACAGGCAAGACCGACCCCTTCACGCGGGAAAAATGCCCCCACTGCGTGATTGATACGAGGGATCAACTACGTGGCCAGCGTCGACGATGCACCATCGTTGCCAGCTACGATTCCTTCCGCCAATGTGCAGCCTCAGACGTATCGGGGCATTTGTACTCGACATCCTCAAACCCTTTCATCTCTCTCCGTTTTTGCCCTTGCCCCTTCTCCCCATTTCCAATGAAATCATGACAGCGTTATATCGTCTCTTTCGGTCGTGCAATGGCATTGTTTTAGTAACTCCTCAGCCTTCTGGGTCGTCTGGGTTATTGGGAGGGTCGATAAGCCCTTCTTGTTGACGTTGAACAAGTCGCGTGCGGGGGATGGAAGAAGTGGAAATTTGGATCTGGTTGGTGTCTGTGTCGATTAGGATGAGAGCGGCGGAGTTTGGGCATTCCTACAGCTGGAATGCCCAGAACGCTGTAGTTGTGGATATTACCATAAACCATCGTATAAGGTGGCGGGGTGGACTACCACCGGAAGCGCCTGCCTTCTCTGGGCCTCCTTCCCTTCGATTCCTAATAAGAGCCATTACCTAAGCTGGGCCACTGAGGTCCTGTGCGGACTTGATACCTCACACCTTATCCACAACTCTCATGGATGCCAGCGCTTTTTGTCCCATCCGCCTACTAGGTCAGTTTGTTAGCAGGTTCTTTGTCCTTGCTACTAATGCTCAATCCAGGCCACTTCAGTCTTGTTATTTCTTTTCCAATACTCTTCTCGAGAATTCTTTTTGGTAAAGATGGATGCGATGGAGTGGTGATTTCTTTGTTTCATACTTCATCATTCTTATTTATCATTGTCTTGTTAGTCACTTACCACCCAAGGTCAATGAATCCTCGAATCTTTAGCGCTAGGACTGACCTGTTCCTTCAGTTTTCCATCTTCTCATTTTTGTCACCCGCTATCTCGATATCTTCCTTCCGACCCCGAATTACATTTCAAGTCAATATGACGGCACTCCTTTGACCTGGCACCAGTGGTACCTGTTCTGGTACATTCCTTCCATAAAGGCCTATATCCTGGTCATTTCGATCGGGATAATTCTTGCCATGGTGTATCGCGCCATTATTGAGCATGCCACAAACAAGCAGAGAGCACTTTGGAAGGAAAAGGCCGTCAAGCTCTCCAAAACTCTCGCTGTTTATATCCTGCCAACATTTTGCCTTGCATACAGATTCAACTATTCAGGACTCTACAACTATTATGGTGGACCTGCACCATTATCTAACTCGTTTTTCGATGCCATGGATGTGATGAAGCTAAACCAGGCTCAATGGCCCGAAATTCTCTATAGCTTTTCACATTTCCTTGCCGCTGTGGGAGACATTCCTCAGTACCGGAAATACTACAATTATTTGACGGGAAGGAAATCTCATGATTGGTGGTTGATGTCTAGCTTGTTCGCTACCGTCAATTTCCGTCACTTTTACATCACACACTTGATCGTTCGGTAAGATCTGCTTGTTGCATCTGAGCCAGGATTCTAAGGATCTTCCACCCCAGATCTCAAAGGATCTATGATCTTATTTCGATTGTCGGCGCCATTGTTCAAATCTTCATTTTCTGGGTCTTCGTTGTGGTGTGCAACACCAGGCCTAAGAATATCACGAGGTCCCTACCTACAATAGATGAAGAAACACCTGTGGTGAAAGGGGAGTGCGGTTCGAAGGAAGCTGCTGCGTTGGACGTAAAGCATTAGGATTGATCACTTGTGGGAGTTGTACTTCGGATTCCTGCAGTTCGTTATTATCGTCCAGTTTTTCAAGTTCGCAGATTGTCGTATATCTGACTAACAGGAGATGTACTTGTGATCCCGGCGTATAGCTGACGTATATATTTAATTTGTTGACCCAAATCCTCCAATGCAACAGTCCATGGGCAATGTGACATGGTACTTCCAGCAAGTTCCTTTCACTGGACCTGCCAGCCCACTACGCACATTATAATGGATGCTGCATTTTAATGCTCTTGGTATAATAGACTCTAGCTCGCTACAACTTATTAACAAAGCTCGTGAACCCATTGCTGTTCTCTCTCCAACCAGTTCATTTCGACTTTCACCACCCTATTGATGGGGCAACACTGCGCAATCTCCAAGTCTAACAGTGGATCCAACGCGCACTCTTTCATCAGGACGTCGTATCGATATATTAGGGCAAAAAGGGTCTTCATATACTCCCTCAGAAGCCCATGATTCCGGTGGAGGTAAAGGTCCTTAACCCAACTCCTCTCCCCCCTTCCGCCCTCCTTTATGCCCAAAATTTTATCGTCGAAATCACGGCACGACTTCAAGAATTTCTGATGGGGAATTTGTTGAGCAGGAAAATCCATACAATCTCCCATTTCCGAGAGGAGTGATCCATAGTCGTCGCAGAGTGTGTATTGCCCAGTGTGCAAGATCCCCGTCGCTTCGGCGGCATTGAAGAACAGGTAAGATCGTATAGCAGACTCTTTCACGCGGGAAAAACCAAAGTGATGCCCCCAACTGAGGTGGTGGAGAGAGCCAATGGGGATTTTAGGGTGGTTCGCCATCATGAGCAAACTCTCCATTTCGTTTTCATACAGAAGGACTTTGACCACGTCAGCGAGGTCTCCATCACTTGTGTCATACAGAAGGATGCCCTCAGAATCATAATGCCTCTTCTTTGCACGCCTGATCCAGTACTCTGTTCGTTGGTTTTCCTCATTGAGATATTCTGGGTATTTGTCCCTTAGTCCATCTGAGAAAAGATTGCCTTCGGAAACCAGCGTTATTTGGGTCGGATATTTTGCACGCTCCGTGTCCGAAAATGTCCGTATAGCTTGTACGAATTTGTGAATAAAGTGTCTTAGCTCCTTCGAGGCGTTTTGCTTGTTCGCGGAAACAAGCCCATTGAAGGGTGGCGTGAATCGTGTGTCGTTCTGCTTGAACTCGAAATTAGATTCTATCAAAGTCCAAGGGATGTTATGCCCCTGATGCATTCAAATGCACAGTGAGTGGGGATTCCAGAGGTTGTTTCGTTTGTTTACAGTCGGGTCGATTGCTGAACACATAAAAATGTTAAAAAGCCAACTTTTACAAGGGACCAGGAGTGTGCTTTCTGATTTCAAAGATATTTAGATTTATACACTCACCTGTCACTTTCAGTGTAACCCGTCCCCCTTTGGTGATCGAGAGAAGTGTAAATTTGTGGAGGAGATTGGTTTCCTGCTCCGGCTGTTGGCTGGTAGATGTAGTGTTTTAAGCTGAGCGATAGACGACGTCGGAAACAAGGGTGATTACTGAAAAAGAGTAAGTAGTAAACGTTCTATTTCACCACACGACTGGTCACTGCAGAAAACGACACCTGAGGCACTTAGTGAACAATTCAAAGCTCAGCGCTCTGCTCGCAGCCAACCCGGATTTATCCGACAAGTCTTTGAAATGCTGTGTGTCAATACATCTTGCAGAATTATTTATAAGAAAGAAAAAGTGATTACTTTTTCTGCTCCTGTTCATGTCGTTCAACGCGATATGCACGCGTCGGGTTTTGACTTTGACAGGAATATCTCGGGATCTAATTTCAACTGCGCGTCGACGATTCAGCACGTCTTTGGTGAGGAACAAGCAGCGTGTAGTGATTCTTGGGTCAGGTTGGGGAGGTTACAATGTACTCCGCAGTATCGACAGAAAACGGTGGGGTACGTTTCTAACCAAGTACAATTTTTTTTTCATTGGTTGAGTTTTCTTGTAGAGGTGACTATCCTTTCGCCCAACACATATTTCAACTTTACGCCGTTGCTAGCTGGTACAGCTGTTGGCACCTTGGAATTTCGGTGTACGGTGGAACCCATTCGGAGGTACACCCCTCAAGTGGTTTGTGTCAATCGTGTACTTTCTAAAGGTAAATCCTGAAGCCGTCATCAGACCTACTACCAAGCCTGGTGTGACAATATTGGTGGGCAGCCAAAGTTTGACAACTTTTCCTAGTCACTAATACCTTTTCTTTGATCAAGACTTCTCTCGGAAGCTGCTTACATGCGCAAGTAGCCATTCTTTGGATCATTTAAGAGCTGCGTCCTCAAACGCTTGCAGATGCCTGCCACGAGACCTGCGGACGCTGAATCAACCTCAGATATAGATTTCGTTCCTCATACTGCTTCTGGCACACCCTTTACCATCAAGTATGATAAACTGATCATTTCTGTCGGTGCATATGTGCAAAGTTGGTCTATATTTGAATGGAGCCCTTGCTTTTTTTCTTCTCATCTTTGATGGCAAAGCTTTCAACGTGCCTGGCGTCAAAGAACACGCGCACTTCCTAAAAGTCGTCAAGGATGCCCGAAAGATTAGAAGCAGAGTACTCGAGTGTTGAGTCTACTTCCACTTCTACCCCGATGATGCTGACATTATTTACCATCCAGGCTTCGAACAAGCGAATCAACCCTTTCTCACTGACCTGCAACGGAGGAATCTTCTGCATTTTTGCATTGTTGGTACGTTTCTTTCTACTAATCCTCATTTTGTTCACGGTTACGTATACGCATTTAGGTGGTGGACCTACTGGAGTCGAATTTTCAGCTGAACTACACGACCTCTTGCACACGGAGATAAGGGCCCATTATCCTGCCCTAGCGAAATTGGCAAAAATTACTCTTTACGACGTTGCCCCCCATATCCTCGCTGCATTTGATAAGTCGTTAGTCAAGTAAGTTGAACCCTGTCCTTGTGTCCCCATCCTTTTCACTTGACGTGACTTAGGTACACTGAAAAAACGTTATCCCGAGAAGGAGTGAACATTCTCACTAGCCATAATGTCGAGCGCGTCGAGAAAGTTGGTGTTACTGATTATCTGCGAATCACTAAGAGGACGTTGACCAACTCCGACTTTAGGGCAAAATGTACATAAAAGAGCAGGGGGAAGGTAAGTCATTCCCTGATCCATACCAGGAACTCAAACATATCAATATTTTCAGTGCCTTTCGGTCTCCTGGTCTGGAGTACGGGCCTTGCCCCCAATCCCCTTGTTCAGGCTATTGCTGACGTAAAGAAAGACTCGAAAACTTCAAGGTGATCTTCTCCCCGAACGGTAGTATTTCCTCAAAAAACTAACAATGATAGTTTAATCGTAAACAATCAACTGAACATCATGATGGAAGATGGGAAAGTCAACTCTGATGTATGGGCGCTCGGTGATGCGGCTGTGATTGAAGACACCCGTCTACCCGCCACAGCACAAGGTGCAATTTTATGAATATTGTGTTCTATGCACCCTAAACCTTCCTTTCCGTCGCAGTTGCCAACCAGCAAGCTAAATACCTTGCTAAGAAGATGAACCTGCTTGCGAAAGACAAGGAACATAATGAAAGCTTTGAATTCCACAACGCAGGGAGTCTAGCATACATTGGCAATTGGTATTCGTCGTTTTGACCACTTCCCGGCCATAAATGATTTAAGGTCGTTTAGGAAAGCAGTTTATGATAGAGGGACAGCTGGTGAAGATGGCTTTATGCAGAAAGAGACTGGGAGAATAGCTTGGTTGCTCTGGCGCTCGGCTTATTTCACAATGACCCTGAGCTGGAGAAATAAGTAAGTCTTGCATGCCTTATCTTCTTGGACCATAGATGTTGGACGCTCGTCAGAATTCTTGTTCCAACATATTGGTTCTTGAATTGTAAGGTTCATTCGGTGAAATTTTTTGGACTTCATCTAAGCTCATCTTAGGGATATTTGGACGCGATCTCACTCGATTCTGATCTATCATACGAACGACATAGACCCGCTATGAACCACCACTCATACCAATACAGGATCTCCAGGGCTAATATAAGTTATAAAACAGTAATCTGTCCATCACATGTTGCCCGAATTATATTGCAGAAATCGTCGTCATCTTCCTATTCATCTCCTTCTGCTCTTTCTGGATGTCCTCTGAATGAAAAGAATATAGGTCGTAGGTGCAGAAGGGAAATGAGGGGAGACCTACCATCGACAGTCTCACCGTCTACAGTTCTAACGGCTTCTACCCCTTTCCAAAATCCTTCAACAAAGTCGCTATGCCTTATTACCAGTTCTTCACTCACTCCATATCCTTGAAGACTTGCCAGCATCGTCTTCCAGGAGTCATCAAGCTCAGTCGAGGCTTCAAACACCCCGTCCTTGCCAACTCCAATATGTGTGACATGCCTGAAAGAATTAGGTGCAGGCACGGAAATCATAGATCGCTTAATGGAGACGGAGCCATGGCCGCCTGCGGAAAGCGACTTTGAACGCGTTGTTGACCGACTTGGTTTGCTTCCCCTCGTTTTCTTGGGCGGTTCTAGTCGAGTGCGAAAGAAATCAGCCAAAATTTGATTCAAGGTGAATTTTTGTCTTGGATACCCACGACCGTTGTATATATGACTGATAACCTTTTGGCCAAAGAGTGCAGCTTCTTCATCATCATTGAACAAGAATCCGTATCGCCTTGTCTGCAACAGAGTATTTGTTCTCAACGATTGGGACAGCTTGATACTTGATGACTTACCCTGCCTTGGAAAACATGGAAGAACGGCCTATCGATCTTATACTCAAACTGTTCTGGCAGTCTGAACATCCACACCGTCCTTCCTGTGTTTTCGTCTGCCAGTCTGAACCAATGTTTCTCCACTTCACCCGCTCCACGTGAAAGTGAGATGGGATTGTCGATGTCTCTGCAGAACGACAGGCTGCCCTTCCAGCGGGAATACGTCCATTGGTCGTCTTTGTCGGTCAGCTTGGTGTGATAAACACGGGCACCTGCCGTTGCTAACACGGTGTATGGAATTTGCTCGAGTCCTGTTACAGTTCCGTTTCGCTCGACGACATAAGAGCTATCGGACGGAGAGTGCGTTGTTGTTTCGAACGACATTATATGAAATCGTCCGCCGGTTGTTAAATGCTGGTGGACAGAATTGCAGGGGTGATGGACGAATGGGAACACAAACTAGAAATGCGCAAAGGGGCGAGATTTATTGAACCCTATCAAATGGTATTTCAATGTGCTGTTACCGTGTGCATCGTGGTGTCCTCGTTTCTTACATGTGGTGTTGGCTTCGTGGAGTATCTGCTTGATGGTCTGCCCAATGTTTAGATATACTCGAGGGGGACAACGAGGACAAACGACAGCTAATCAAGGTCCGAAAGGGTGTGCCTAGATTTACTGAACAGAATCACATAGCCTTCGAAATTGTTTACCGTGGACTCGGAACCGAAGCCACTCGCGATCAACCAAAGTAAGTAGTTCTACATACTGCGTGGGTAGACAGTGAACAATGAAATCAATCTTAGACAGGTCAGCCGGTCGAGAAGGGCGAGAAAGTTCGTGTAAGAAGCGATGATAGGGGTGTGGAGTTATGGCACATAGATTCTAAGCTTCCTTGGTTCGCGGCGTTTACAAGCCCGGGTATTAATCACAATCTCTGAGGCTGGATATCACAGAAGGGTCAGCAGTAGCGCCTTTAGTATGCGATCGTCCCAAAATGAACGTCAAGCGATTTTCCATTTCTTATGAGCAACCTGCGCGATTGAATTCCTATTTTCCTGTCTCCGTAAAACCACACTGGTAAGGGAATCCATCCCCGCAATGTCATTAGATTCTATTAGGGAGTAACAACAATGATATACAGAAAGTTCCACTGTCAAAGTTACAACGCTGTCCCACGTTCGAAGCTTGCACGTATGTCTGCTGTGTATTTGTCGTAGTACCTTGCAATCTGCAACATTTAGCACGAGAGTTGTAAGAAGAAGAAAAAAATGCATACCTTCTTATTGAAAACACGGTTGTGTTCGTTGATGTATGTGATGTCGCCGTCATCCTCGTTGTGGCGCTTCCTGGAGAACTTGGCCTTCTTGTCGATACTGTACAAAACGATTTGAGTCTCGTTCAGATAGAATGTGGATACAAACTACGTACTCCTTGTTAATTTTACCGACCAACTGGTCAATTGCATCCTCGGATGGTTTGTTGTCTCCATAGATGAGGGTATTGGCATCTCTGTATAGATTTTCCGCTGCCATCCTCTGTTCTTCGCTTGTCACAGTCAACTGAGACGCTCCACCCGTAGCGCTAAATGTTGTCAGAGCTCCACTGCCCTGAGTCATTGCAAGTGCCTTCTGCTTATTATAAGCTTCGAGATCTGGCTTAATGAAGTCCAAGTCTTTCTTGTATTTCCGACGCGCAGCGTGGGCATCATCTGTCAAAATGAAACGAACGGTCAGAGTCTGTTCACGAAGGAAGAGATAGACAACGAACCATGAAACTCGAAATCAGCTCTCCGCTTCTTCCTTGCCAACTTCTTCTCCCATTCATCGTTCTCTTCGATTGTGTACTCCCAGTTTTTCTGTCTCTCCACATCCTCTCCACGCTCTTCTGCGTCTGCCTTCGTCCTAAGTATCTCGGCAAGCTTACGTTGCCTCTCAAGGCGAGTAGCATCTCGAGCCGTCACTTTGGCCTTGGCGGCCTCTTCTATAAGGGATGCACGGTTCGCTTTCGACGACGCAGCCTTTAGGTTGGAAATCAATGAGGGATATCTCAATATCATCAGGAGCAAACGAACCATTTTCTTTCGCAATTCGTCGAATTTAGCCTTCCGTTCTTCCATGGTCACCTTTTTCGCCTCTCCTTGCTTTTCCATCTGCTCTTCCTGGTCATTACTCTTGCTTACAATTTGACCTGTTTCCTCAACTCCAGCCATTGTTTGATCCTCAGCAGTTTCCTGATCGTGTGTTACCACAACTCCCTTCAATGTGTCCGGTACATCGGCGTCCGCCTTGACCTCAATTTCAACCACTGACTCAGGGTTCATTGAACTTGAAGACTGAAATTCATTCGTTTGCATAGAATTATCCTCCTCAACGGGCGGTGGAGCTGCTTTCGCTGTCTTCTTTCTTGATCTACGCTTTGGAGGCATTTCTGAGTAAGGTCAATGGACACAGCACAGTACATTATGTAAGCATCGCAAGTCGCAAAAAGTACATCTTGAACTCGTGTATCGTCTGATTGACCAACAAGACAACTATAACTACTGAGTGACCGACCAGTCAGATTCTACCAATAGCGAGAATGGTCGTCAGACCTGAGATGTGTCAACTCGACAACCTAACTTCCACCCCTAGGTGGACCTCCCCGCCCTCTTCCACCTCCCCTACCCCGTCTGCCACCTCGAGGCTGACCACCACCGAGAGTGGACGAGGGCGGAATATTTGCAACCGGAGGCAGAGGACTGACTGCACCAGAACTTGAAGGAGCTGCTTTCGGGGTACTATTAATCGGCGCGGCGGGTGATGATCCATCGTCTCTCTGCAAGATTCGTGGGACAGTCACAGGCGTTGCATTTGCAGTATTCAACGATGGATGGACAACCCGGCCGCCACCGCCCCTGCGTGATTTATCTTTCTTTGGTGAGGGGGGCAGCAAAGAGGCGGCTGCCTTTCCTTTTTCTGAGTCTGGTGTGTCGACCATCGCTGATGAATCTTTGAGCGGCGAGTGATTATGGCCTTCGGAATGTACGTCTTTGCCATCTTTTGATGAAGAGTTACTAACCTCGCCAACTGTCGGTGTTTGAATGGTATCTTTCTCTCGTTTCCTTCTCTCAGAGGCAGAGTTTGCAAGACCTGCAATACTCAGGGCGGCTTCAAATTGACGCGATGCAATACCGATGATGGGCCGTGTGCGACGAGAAGGAGTTGAGGACGAATTATCTGGTCGAGGAGTAGATGCTGATGCTGCCCTATCGATCGAAGCAACGCTCGATGTGTTGGCATTGTGAGTGGCTGCTGTTCCCGATGTTGATGCGGACGAAGTTGGTTTGCCCTGTTGAACCGGACGAAGGGCCTTTGGCTGTTTTGGCGGTCTGCTAGATGACGAAGGAGAACCAGCGAAGGGAGGTTGATGTGTGGCGAGAGGGACATTGGTGGAGACGTTCTTATTGGGCACGGATGCCTTGGATGCAGCAGCCTGCGCCTGCGCCTGAGCTTGAACTTTCTTCGCAGCCTTCTTTCCTCCAGCAGGTGATGCATTCGCAACTTGAGCCTCCGATCTGACAGTTGCCGTCGCAGCTGTAGACTTTTTCCCATCCCCTTTATGGGTTGCGACCTCAATTTGTTTGTAATGGGCGTGATTGCGGGTGATGGCTTCTTTATCCTTAATAGCAGTCTTCTCAGCCTTCAACGCCTCCAACAAGGGCGTCGTCTTGGGAAGAGGTGCCGGCTGGGTGGATGCAACTAGAAAAATTGGTCTGGAGTTTATCATAAAGCATGGAATGAAGACTTACTAAGAGTTTCCAACGACACAGGCTCAGCAGTCTCGGAAGCCTTCAGAGACTCTAGGAAGGAGATGTAATCTTCATCTACATAGAACATTCCAGCCAATAAGATGATTTGAAAATGAGGTGTCGCTAGTTACATACCTTTCTCAATCGTTCCGTTTCGACCATCTACTTTTTTCTTCTCTGGTGGAATTTTTTGGTAGGGGGCAAACTCTATGACAGCTTGCGACTCTACACCTGTTTCAATGCGCCCTTAGATACATGTCTTGATAACATGACAAGATCGTATACCATTCTTATCCCTGAAAATATGGCCGTCGTATTCACGACTGAACAATGCGACCTGCTCCTCCGTCTTGAATGCAATATAAGCGCGAGACGGAATATTCTCCTTATGTAACCTATCATGGCTCCCTTCAGTAAGATTGCCTAGAGTTTAATGAAATCGCACTTTTTGCGAAGTTTCCCCGGAGAATATGCTTTCCAAGTTGTCGTTTCTTCCGTAACCCAAGACTGGACACCCTGCCAGAATACGTCCTCAGGAAGGTTAGGCGGTAATCTACGTACAATCGTCTTTAGGCGTTCATCCTCCTGTGATTGAGCCAGCTTTTTCTCCCTTTCCTTTTTTGCGTTCGCTTTTGAAAGGATTGATGTAGTTGCAGTGGACATTTATTGGGTTCGGAGCTTTGGTGAGTAAGCTACTAGTAATAGACTGAGTAGTGCACCAATGTGACAAGCGTGACTTCCTTTTCTCTTTCAGAGTCTCTTGAAAAACTTCTGTCTCCACAGAAGCAGGGCATAGGCCTAATCTCCATGAACTCGGAGTATCTGCAAGGATTCAAACGCGACCGAGAGTGCGTTATTATCAAAATATGTATATTATTTTTACCTTACGCAATATCCAGGAATGTCCGTGTCATTCCCAAAGAGATAACTGGCCGGGTTATATTTCTGTCCGAAAAATGTAAATGCACGTGACCAAAGTGTGTTTAAATCTTCGGAGAAACATATTCGGCTCGAAAATATGCCTCGGGGTTCCCTAATAAGGCAACCCCGATGCATTTTCGGACAACGAAAATGTGTTCCGGAAAATTTTAACACACTTTGGTCAAATTTTTTGGACAGAAATATAACCCCTTGCCAGCAGTGACAGAGACCTTTTCAGGGATGGGCATCGTGATTTCGAGAAATGGCAGAGTGGTTCTCCTGAAGCTCTTGTATCCGTCGCCTCCGTTTTGTATCCTCGAGGATGCCACATAGCCGTCACCGAGAAGGTCTATTATCAGGGCAAGTGGCACTTGTGCCTTGTCCATATGAACAATAAGCTCTACTATGGAACGATTATTGATCAGAGGCGGACAGGCGGGTTTATGAAAGCCGTGGAGAGGGAGCTTGGAATTTCCACGGCTCCCAATTGGTATCCCTGCTATGCTCCGTGAGTGTGCCAATCATTAGTGAGTTCCACTGTCTCTGACGGTTTAACAGCCCAGTCCAAAGTAGTGATTCCCACATCTCCGACATTGAGTGGGAAGACAGTTGATGGATCCTGAGCTCAGTAAAATGGAGAAGGGCAATACGGGTTTTTTGTTGTCGAAGGATCGGGATGTGAAGCTCGCGTCCCTCAGGTTCTAACACAACTCCGAGAAAAGTCAGTGCAGTTCCATCATTCTACAGCTCTATTTAATGACTGGGCAGGAAATCTTATATATGGGGAACATTGTAAGCTTCATAGCGGATGCAGTCCCCGTAGCTGTAGGCATCTGCAGTGGAAAAAGGTCGGTAACTTCAGCTCAAGCGGTACGATATTGTCTATAGTATAGCTCTAGCCTCTCCTGAGCATGTTCATTTCACCCATCATGAATGCTGTTAGAACATTCACAACACAAGTACTCACCAAGACCAGACTTGCCTCCCAATGGCCCAAACCTATTCTCAAGAACAGACGCTATGTTGGACTTCTTCGCCGTTGAAGATCTCGTAGCATTTTCCGTCAGTGAGCATCTGTTATGCATGGCTTTCTCGTGCTGCCAGCCAGCGGGACCCCTTGTGAGGGAATGCGTGCTTAATGCCTCGAAGTTTCATTCTGTCAGTTGCAGAGAGACTTTCGCATTTGCTATTGAGAATCTCTGACAGATGCATGGTCGGGATGGCGAGCATCGAGTCGCCATAATCGAGGTCTTTCCGACGGATGGGGTATATGAATAATAGCGTAGATCCTTGACCACTCGGTAGTTGTCCGATGCCGCGTGTCATTGATGGATCGTTGTGTATATCGATGGTTGCGTCGGACGCGTAACGTTCTTGATTTTTTTGCCTCATTTGGGAAATTGAGGATGGTTAAAACTGTGCGAGTGCATGGGCCCCACTCTTGCACAAGGGAGACAGCTCTACGGGGGTCCTGATGATTCATGAAACTACAACGAACGAGGTCATAACTGAGGCTGCAAGGGGTTAATTGATAATTCACGTACGCGATGGCCGCCACTTCTACTGTTCGTGGCAAAGCTGTGATGACGGTATCTGCAACTGCCTGGCTGCGCCATTTTTTATACCGTTCGGGCCTCGGTGGCGTGATCAGAAATGAGCTCAATCCTTGTCGGTCAAATGCCTCGCAGGGGTACATCACCCTTGCGTTACCATCGCTGAGACACCAGCATCCGTCCGGAAGCATCATCATGTGGTCAATTGAACTGCCATTTATCGGGCACATATACGCGCCGCTGGCAAGAAGGTGAAATACTCATTGGCTGAAAACTGGACTGCTGTGGGAAGTTGTAGCGCAAGGCGATAGAGAAGCAGGTAAAGTACAAAGATTGTCTTGCCTGGAAAATCGTGAGCAGTGTACTTTAAGGACAGCAGCTTCACGAACCAGTACCCGTATGACCTGTAACTATAAAGGGTTGACCAGCGTCTTGCAACAACTTGATGAGAAAATCGTACTCCTCGAGGATGACAATATTTGATATGCGGAGGCCTGGGATGTTAAAAACACGCTGAAGCACATCGACGTCGCGCAGGCAGGTGAAGCTTGTTTGCTCGGGAATAGGTTCAAAGAGATCCTCATCACCTGCGGCGTTGGCATTGTCAATTTCCATGCTTTCGTCGTTGTCGACGGTCTCCGGAAGAATCTCATTACGGCGGATTGTGAAGTTTGACCAAGGCCACGCCGTCCCCCACGCTTTGCGATGTATCTCCTAACCAAATCGTTACGGAATACTACTAGGCCAAGGAAGAATATGCAACAAACCTTGAGTAAATTGTCAAGTTCACTAGACGGCATGTAAAAAGTCCATGTTGTGAATCAAATCGTAATGTTTGTTGTTTTCACGGTGTTTCGTGACAATCGGCCAAAGGAGGGGTCCGAGTTGTGGATCCCCGCAGTGCTAAAATTGTAATTGTGAGAATTAGCAGTTGGCAGGCAACACGTCTTAGGACCGAGCCGACCAGCAAATTGAAGTGAGATAGTCGCGGCATACTGATACTATCACTTCGGGATTTGACGTTAACCTCCAGTCAATTGCACGTTAATACTTAACAAGTTGTCTTTACAACTTCCCTGAAATTCGGCTCTTTCGATGCACCAGGCATAAATTATCTTCTCCTTTGGCCATTGCGACTACTAGAACTCTGCTGAATCGGGTTAGGTGAGGCTGACAGTCAACAATCGATATGTGAGCCGCTCTGGAATCTCTCCCCGTAGATAAAGAGCCCCTTCACTTCCGTTCTTCAACCCGTTCCATTACAAGAAGCTAAGTAGAGTCGAGAGGTGAACTTCGTGAAATCGTCGCTTCCTCAACTGAAACGCCTAGACAATACGAGTCGAGTGAAAGTGTGGTCCACGTTTGAATACATGATACTGCAAAGAGAAGAACCACGTTCATTTGAATGTTATGATTACACTACAAACAAATTCGAAACTGAACAAAGTAAGCGTTTCGGTGGGAAAGGAACGAATATAATTATTGTACTCACGTATCGTTTGTATGATAACAGATAACAGTCTCAGTGAGACTCCGATCGTCCAAGATGCCGTGCATTCACGGCGACTACGTGATATGCAACGATGGTGATCATCGCAAGAATTCCGAGAGAATTTGCCAGCGCAAACAAGGTCTGGTGTGAAATCATGACGAACGGCAGATATGCCTAATCTTCAGTTAATATATATTTCTAGCAATGGATTGAATACACTTACAACTGGAGGAGTAGGACAAATTCGACAAAGTTGACTGTCAAGTGCAAGTGAAGTAAATTTACATTTATTTGGTCACAGCGGAACCGGTCGCGTTGAAGACTTTACAAAGTTACACATTCAACTCTTCATAGACTATTATGCGGCCTACAATTGCAAGACATAGTGGAATGCCCGGACGTATGTGTTTTCTTCTCTCAGTCCGTTCTGTATAATTCAATTCTCATCCCCGTGCTAGCGAAGGTTTACGTGAGCCTTGAACTTGTAGTTGGCATCACCTGTAATTTGACCTCTTGTATGTCCAGGGCCTTTGGTGGGGTGAAAAAGGCGGCGTGAAGCAAAAGGGTATTGTGCAGTACAGTGCGTCCACAAAACTTATTCCCTCTGGTCTGTCGTAAATCCTTCTCCTTGCAGCCATCTCTCCATTCCAGAGTAGAGCCGCACCCCATTGGTTGAGGTCCTACTTGTTCAATGGCTACCGTCGTATCTCTGGCGAGCTTTTCTTCTTTGGGCTTCCCATGGCTCTTGGTGTGTTGTTTCGCCTTCTCCTTCGTGTTCTTTGATAAACTCGACTAGGATATGGTGTGTACGCCTGGGCGAAAAGTTATGACGAGTGGCAGAACAGCAAAGCAGGGCACCTCGCTTCCGGAGGGCACCATGATTAGATTGTTCAAATTTTGTTGGTTTTTTACTCTTTTCTCAGTTCATTAGACTTTTGTCGATCTTGCAATAAATTGTTTGGGTCGAGCCAATGCCACACATCCCAATTACTGAGCCGCTTCAAGTCGTGACGCCTTAAAACGTCATTCAGAAAACGTCAGATCGACACCTTCATATGAAGAAGCTATAAATTCGGCCCCGAGTCCTACAATCTAATTGTATATTCAATTAGTGTTATTGGTTTGTAACGATCGTTCTGCTGTTTAACTTCTAACGTTCAAACATCCTGCTAAGTGGTTTATCCAAAATGGCCAAACTTTGGCACACCCTTTTCTAGGCCAATGCAACTTCAAGGGTTTGGGAAGATGCCCTATTTATCTCGCGACACTGTCTTGTACAAGCAAGCGGGTTAAAAGACGGGTAAGCGGGATAATACAGGCTGGTTCGCGTACCTACCGTGTGTATGGGTGTGTTGATGCAACATGAGTGATACAAGTTTGGTGAAAGATCTTCCATAGAGCCCTAACAATGGGAGCGTCAGTTGAAGACCCATTAAATAACTGGCGGCAAACAATGTGTTGCTTGTCGTCGATGAACGAAGAGGCAGGCGAGAACGTGAACAATCGTCCCCAAAGGGAAACCGGAAACTAGAAGCGACCACCGATTTAAATGATGATGGTAAGAGTTGATGAACGGCCCTTTGGAGAAATTCCAGAGCGGCTCACATATCAATTGTTGAATATCAGCTTCACCTAACCCGATTCAGCAGAGTTCAAGTAGTCGCAATAGCCAAAGGAGAAGACAGTTTATGCATGGTGCATCATAAGAGCCGAAGGAAGTTGTAAAGACCACTTGATAAGTATTACTGTGCAATTCAAGGATTGCCACGACGATCGTGAGGTGCTAGGCATAGTTCCTTTTTCAACAAGGCCTTACTGTTATAGGCAGTCGACGTATCTCAACCGCCAACCATCGGACATAGAGATAATAATGTCGAAATCGTCGCTTCCGGTCATGTGTTTATATCGAAGGTTGGTAGGAATCGATCGTCCGGACAGCGCACGAGGATTGAGACAAATTCCACTGGATTACATGACGGGTCCTCCGACTGAAAACCAACAGATCAGGAGCTGGAGAACTAAAGCAGTCATATTCCAAAGACGTCGACCAGAAAACAAGTCTACAGCATCGTCGCACCGAAAAGGAACAAAGGATAAGCACTAAGATCCAGGCCAACAACTAATCCATTGCAGAAGGTCGGAATAGGTATGGAACCTAAGTGTGTTCACCCTTCACCTAGGTCAAAAGAAAAGAAAATCACATAGTTTATTGAAACACTTCAGCAGTACCTTTCGGCGACTGCCGACAAGCCTTTCATGGTTGACGACTCACGAGCCCCTCCATATATATTTTCTTACCCCTCGTCTGGGGAGAGGGGCAGCTCTCAAGAAACGATTTCGAGGAAGAGGGTGTAGAAGATGGTTGCAGGCTCGGATTCGAAAGGCATTTACTCTGTTTTGCCAGCCACTGAACGAACACTGATCTTCACTTCGTGTGCTTGTGGCAAGTGGGGAAGTTGGTCCCCATATCTCTCTCCGGGACAAGAACCTCGACGATGTCTCTGGAGGTATCATTTTTCGCGTATGGCGAGCGCAAGATGGACAAAGGCGAAACGCATTATGAAGGCCAACACAATCGTCCAACTTGAAAGTCTCATCTTTCTCCTGCGCATTTGAACTCCACCCGTCGATATTCGACATCTTATTGGTCATATGTGACACGTCTCCCTCCATGCCGTCCTCCGTAGGAAGTTCCTAGCATCTTTCAAAACACAAAAGAACCCACAATTGGCCTCGAAAACTCTTCATTTTCAGGCTCTGCTACTGGTTTGATCGTGGTTTACCCGGCTTGTAGAGTCATGTTTTCGCCTTCTGCTTCATGACAATGATCAAGGCAGAAATATGGTCTGCCGCAGGATTGGTGATAGCTGCGCCGTCGGGACGCTCAAAAATATGATTATCCCTTACGACGCAGCTTACCTGGTATCCCACATTGATCTAACCCCACCTCGTGCATGCACTTCTCGGAATTGTTATCCCAGCTTGGTCGAAAGCGGATTCAAAAGGAGAACTTACCGCACTGCTGAACTCGCGCAGCATCCGCACTGATGCGAGCGAGGAGTAAATCAGAAAGGATGGACCATCTTCTGCAGGGTCAGAACCGCGCATGGAATTGTCTCAGCTGATTCTGGCACACATACACAGGCTGAATGGTCATGTCGTTGAGTTTGGGGGGGCCTGCAGGGCCAGAACCGGGGCATGGGTTTGCCTCCCTGATCCCGGCGCACATACACAGGGTGGTCATGTTGTTGAGTTTGGGGTGGCCTGCAGGGCCAGAATCGGGGCATGGGTTTCCCTCGCTGATCCCGGCGCACATACACAGGGTTCATGTTGTGATGAAGATGAAATTGGTGTGGATGTGGATATGATTGATGGGATGGGTGCGGGCACGAATCTTGACTTGCCACAGCAAAACCCACGTACAAGGAAATCATGATATCGCGCTATGGGAGATAGAGAGAAGTGAGGTCTCCGTTTTTGTTCTCGTCTTCCACGACTGTAGCGACGGCTTCGTCTTTTACAAACCTCGAAGTTTTCCCTATCGTTTGAAGGGCCAGGAGCGGGGCATGGGTTTGCCTCAGCTGATCCTAGCACACGTACACAGGCCGGGTGGTTGTCTGGGGTTGAGGAGGCAGGGAGATGGGTTGGTGTGGATGTAACTATGATTGGGTTGCGAGCATGGGTCTTGACAGATCTTGACGAGATATTGCACTGCGGGTGACAAACGAGAAGAGGGATTTGCTGGGAATATATCGGAGTTTTTTTTTTCATGTTTGACGACTGTAGCAACAGTTTAGTCTTTCCATGGCTGCCGGCCACACCTTGACCTGCATCCCATGCCCCTAACGTCGGAAAAGTGCAACTCATTTCCGCCCTCCCGGTCAGACTAATTTGGGGGACTTTGGAAGACGTACGTTTCTGGACTTACCTAGTCGGGTTAGTGGACGAATGTCCAAGGGACGTGGAAGGGTGCCCCAGGGCGTAAGGCATTTGAGGGAAGTCAGAGGACGAGTGTTCGATTCGTATTTGCATCGAACGCCGTGACCTGGCATTGCTCCTTACTTCTGCACATCTACGAACCGAGGGTTAGAGCTGGAATGCTGTAGTATTGAGAGGAAGAAGGAATCAGGAAAATTCAGTCCAAGCTCACCGCGAACGAAGCGTCCAGTGGTGCTCAAAAGTTGATTCTCCCTCCTCCTACTGCGCGTCCTCTTCTATCACAAGCACTTCTATACACTTACCTTTCCCTCCTTTCTTCTTTTCTTTGGCGTTGCTAAAGGTGGTACAACCACCATGATTGCGACAGACAAACAACGAACCTCGCAACAGCGCCACCGACTACCATCGACACCACTCTTTTGCCATATCGCCTTTCGCCCAGAACCATGTTTCTCGCGTCGCCTGCCACCCAGTACCCATACGAGCGCAGGTACCAATTACTGCTACTTGAATAGGCTCATACAATGTAGGTGAAATTTTTGATCTGGGCAGACTCCCCGTTGTCAGCTTTATGTTTGTTTGATGGTCTTGGTTTATTTGGAGAAAAGGGCCACTTTCTGGATGCTTGACTCGGAATTTCCAACATCGTGAGGGGAAAAAGGAAAGGAATGAAAAAGACAACATATAGTGGCTAGTGTCCAGCACAATGTCAATGGAAGAGACACCGCTAAACCTTCCGCCTCAGGCTTGCACCAGCCAAACCCGTCACAGAGTGCATTGGTTTGGTCGAGTAACAACAATGGTGAAAGATTGGCCGGAGGGCCCATGCGAACACTGTTGTTATTGTGCCGCTTGCACTGTCTGACCACTCTTGGTTTTGATTTGGTGCTCCGCATTCCTCTGACATATTCAGGCTCTGTAGAAGTTAATCAACCTTCGAATCGTCAAATGGTCTGTCTCTTGAATTCAATGCTGGCGTGCCTAACACGATACCTCAACAGTCGAACGTCCTTTGAAGGACGCCGTCCCATAGCAAAGCAATGGACCAGGATTACCCAATTTGTTCGTCGTCAATCATCTGTCACAGTTCAGGGACTCTTGTTTTGGGTTTGCTTTCTTCACCCTAGATTTGCCTTTCTTGTACTGGAATTCTTTTTCTCCTCCAAGTCGTTGGACCATTTGTTGACTTCTTCCCATTGTAGTAAACACCCCCTTTTTAATCATGACTTATGCATGTTACCCGTTCTCACTCTCATGCATCTCATTTTCGTCGGCGAGTGCTTTTTTGCATGGCTCCCCACTTGTGTTGTTTTACGATCTTGTTGCAAGTGGGACAAGTCACATTCACATATACATTTTCACCCGGACATATTTTTATACAAGTTAAGGTTAGTCCCCATCCGTCCCTACCATCCCATCCCTTCGACTCCTTCGTTAAGGGATATCGTTCGCTTTTCGTGTTTTTGAAGTACCAGGTTGTTTCACGTTTGCTATCGTCGTGCCTGCTTGCGGTTCAGGCACAGTAAGGATGGCTCATCCCTCGGTTCGCTGCAGGCGACGATAGAAAGTTAGTCAAATGAACTGTGTTCATAGAGTGATACAGGTTTGGCGAATTGCATACTAATAATGGGCCCGTAAGCATCTGTTGAAGACCGCTGTTAAAGGGTGTGAACAAAGAAAGGGTGGGTGTCAAGAGTGGCTCACATAACTTCATGCAAG
>Ga0307514_10001306_pt1 | contig 32086 bp, 24 predicted proteins | sample 16_EM_MG_FD_203088 | JGI IMG/M metagenome (GOLD analysis project Ga0307514, IMG submission 203088) | Populus trichocarpa ectomycorrhiza microbial communities from riparian zone in the Pacific Northwest, United States - 16_EM | ecosystem: Host-associated > Plants > Roots > Unclassified | place... | reverse complement strand
CGACCCCGTGCTGACCGCTCCAGCCTGTGCGAGGAGGGGGTGCTTGTCCGCGCGCAGCGAGGAGACCGCTATCAGCGGTTCCGTGCGGCCGTCCGCGCGGGCGGTCTGGGCCCACTGGCCGATCAGGTCCAGAGACGGCACCGCGACCAGCAGATGATTGATGCTGAGTGCTTCGGCGGTACGCAGCGCGATCAGGGTCTTGCCGGTGCCGCACGCGGAGACCATGTGCCCGCGCGAGCCGGGCTTCCTCAACCCGCGGACTCCGCTGTCCACTGCCGCCTGTTGGTCGGGACGCAGCGTACGGCGAGGGACAGCGGGGGCGGGGGCTGTGAGGGCCGCAGTGGTGGGTTCGGTGGCAGGGGGCATCACGGGCAACCTCGGCTCACGGCGGCAACGGGCATGTCCCATCCTCCCGCACTCGAGGTGGCCCATGCGGACACCTGTTGAACCCGCCTCCATGTGGGGCAGGAGGTGGCGGTGTACGCACGCGGGGGAGGCCGGAGGCTTCGCCTGTTCTGTGCTGCGTGTTGTCAGGTGTGGTTCGTCATGGGTGCTTTCCTGCGTGCCGCAGCATCGCGTCGGGCCTGGGCTCGCGCAGCGTGGTGGTGTTCGAGTGCTTCGCGGGTGCGTTTGGGGATGACCAGTTTCAGCTTGGTGGCAGGCGCGACGAAGGTGCTGGCGCCGGTGCCGTAGCGGCCTCGGCGGGTGTCGCTGTCGGTCTTGTAGAGCAGGACGTCGACGATGCCGAGGGCTCGGAGGTTGGTCAGTGCTCGTTGGACGTCGGCGATGTCGCGCCAGTCTCGGGTGTAGACGCAGATGGGACGGCGAGTGTCGTCGTTCTTAGGGCGGGTGTTGATGAGCGTGCCTGCCTTGCTGCGGTGGCCGAGAAGGCCGTCTTGGGTTGCGGCGTGGATCGTGGTCCAGGAGGCGTCGAGGAGGCTGAGTGGTGTGAACCAGATCCATTTGCCGCTGAAGGGGTGGTCGTCCTTGGCCAGGGGGGTGTCCGGGGCTGCGGCCCATAGCCAGGGTTTGGTGGTCTCGCGTGATGGGGTGGTGCTGGTGGGGGCCTCGGGTTGAGCCGATGGGGCGGTCTTGGCGTTCATGATCGGCACCGTATGCGAGGTTTTTTAGCTTTTTCGTTTATTTACCCGTTATGGGTCTTGTCGAACGGAACACCCCTCGATGGCGTCGCGACCTGGCGCTGACCGCGTGCTGCGCTGCCGCTGTGGCGGAAGCGGACCGCACCGGCGATCCAGGCCAGCGTGCCGCCCGGCTCATCGACTGTCTCGGGGTTCTGCGCTCGGCACACGATGCCGGCGTGGCCGCCGCCTTGGATATGGGCGTGCTGCGGCGCGGTCTGCGCCGTGGGCTTGCGCCTCTTCTGCCCGCCGGCAGCGACGACGACCCGCTCGGCGAGATGAGGCTGCTGGACGAGGACGGCTTGCTGTGCGATGCCGTGGAGGACCTGGGCCGCGAGCACCTTGTGCCGCAGCAGGCGTTGATGGAGTACTGGCCCTGGGCGCGTTTGCGCGCCGAGCAGGAGGAGCGGCAGCTGTACTCGGAGATCCGGCGTCTTCCGCCGGACGATTACGCGAGGGTGCGCGAGCTGCTGGCGAGTGATCCGGTGGCGGAGCAGGGTGTGCTGTGGGAGAAGTGGGGTGGGTTGTGGGGGCGGTTCGGGTTCTTCGAGCCGGTCTCGTCGTGGCCGTGGTGCAACGCGGCGGGCTGGTGCTTCCCGTGTCCCACCTGTGTCTGGCCGATGCGGGCTCAGTCCGCTGGCGACGGTGTTTTCGTCGTGTCGTGCGACGCCCACCTTTTGGAGGGGGCGCAGTACACCTACCGGCCGGTGCGGGGCGGCGGCGTTCCGGCCCTTGAGGGCGGGGGCGGCTTGGCCGGTCTGGTGGAAGGCTTCCCGGCTGCCGGTGACTACTTGGCGGTCTCCCGGACGGTGTGGCGGTATCTGACCCTGCCGGGGCGCATGGAGTTCGCGATCCGGGATGCGCTGACCGGCATCGCCGGTCTCGACGTCCTCATGTATCCGGACGGCGACCGCTACGACTTGCGCATCACGGCCGCCGACCCGCTGGTGGCCAGGGCGTGGCGGGTGGATGCGAAGGCGTGGCGGTCCTTCGGTGCCTTGGCCGATGCGTTGCTCGAGCGTCCTGCGATGGGTGGGGCGGTACCGCTGACCATCGTGGTCCCCCATCGGCAGCGGTCCGATCTTCCGCTGTTGCGGGCGCGTCTTGCCGGACGGCCGGACTTCGAGGTGATGACCGACAAGGCCTTCGTCGCTGAGGTTCTTCGCTGGTGCCGGGGTGAGTCGTGAAGACCGGTGAGGTCCGTGAGGCATTGCAGCGCTGTGCCATCGCGGCGTATCTCGCCCTGTCCCAGCAGTACTTCTCCTTCGAGACCGTCGATGGCCGGCGCGGTGTGCCGCTGGACTTCGCGGCGATGTTCGCCGCCCGGCGCACCGATCTGTGGGGCGCGTGGTTGTCGCTGCCGCGTGCCGAATACGAGCTGGTGGGCCGGTTGTGGCAGGCGGTCAGGCAGGAGGGGGATCTGGCGCAGCCGGAAACGTTCCGTGAGGCGGTGCTGGAGTACGCGGTGGCGTCCACGGCGCTGTTCCGGATTCCGGAGGAGTCGAACGCGGATGAGACCCACTGGCTGGTGGCCTGCCATGCTCAAGAGCCCCTCGTCCTGGCCGAGAACCTAGTTCAGGAGGCCGAGGACTACCGGGGCATGCTGGAGGTGGCGCTGCCGACGGCCGGCGAGGGGCTGTGGGCGTTTGGTCACGACGGGCTGTACACGGCAGAGATTCCTGCCAGCGAGAAGAATGCCTTCGTTGCGCCGGTCCGGCTGCGCACCGAGCCGTTCCTTGACGAGGTGAGACTGCCGCGCGAAGCCGTGATGGACCGCGTGGTGGGCCAGGCGAGAGCCCAGCCGGAGAAGTTCGGGTGGAAGCCCGGCCTGTTGCAGGGGTTCTTCGACCGGCTCACCGACGCTTACGGCCGTACGGCGGCGGAGCTGCGGCTGCCTGCCGGGGCGATGACGCTGCTGAATGCGCCCACGGGGGTAGGCAAGAGCGTGTTGATGCGGGATGCGGCGCACCTTCTTGCGGCGAGCGGCCAGGGTCCGGTCCTCATTGTGGTGGGTCGCATCCGTGAAGGGCTGGGAACCGCCGAGCAGTTGGGTTCGGATAGCGCACTGGTCGAGGAGACAGTCGCCGCTGTACAGGATGCGGCCGAGCGGGCCGGAAGGCCCCTGCGGGTGGTGGCGTGGGTGGCGTCTTCGCGCTACGACGACCAGGCGGAACTTGCGTTCTCCCAGGGCCGCGAGGACCGGTTCGAGCAGTTCGCCGGCGGCTGCGAGATGACCGGTTGGCAGGTGGACGGCCCGCGGCTGGACCGCACCAGGCTCCCCTGCGCCCAGTTGGAGTGGGTCGACGGGCCCGCCGAGCCGGAGTCTGGCGGCAGGCATCTGTGCCCGCGCATGGGGATCTGCCGGCGCTTTGAGCATATTCGGCGGGCCGCCGAGGCCGACATCATCGTGACCAACCACCACAACCTGATCCGGGGGCGCTGCAAGGTGCCCGTCGAGGTGGACGGCGAGCGGGTCGTCAACGATATGAGTGTGCTGGAGTTCGTGCTGCGCCGCTGCCGCGTCGTGATCATCGACGAGGTTGATGCCTTCCAGTCCACCTGGTGCACGCAGGGCGCGCAGGAGTTCACCCTCATCAGCCGTGGCCGCGGCAGCGGAGGGCGGCTGGAAGAGGTCGACCGGCACCGCAACGGCCTGACTGCGCTGAAGAACCTGCTGGTGACCAGCCCGCTGATGGAGGCGCGCCGGCTCAGCGAGACCTTCCTGGACAACGTGTTGACCGGACATCTGTATCTGGAGTCCGAGCAGGAGCGCCAGAACCGTCCCGGCTCCGGCTGGTACATGGTGGGCAAGAAGGACGCCGAGCTGTGTCGCATCCTGACGGGCGCCTCACCGGATGCCGAGGTCAGTGAAGGAGTCCACCAGGCCTATCTGGCGCTCTTCCCGGGTGAGCAGACGGACGCCGAGGTGCCGGAGGGCTGGCAGCCGCTTGCCGAGCAGATCCGCCAGGCTCTGGTCGGCAAGGTCCAGGGCACTCGCCGCAGCAGAAAGCTCGCGGTCTTCAAGGATTCCATCTCTCGCATCCTGGCTGGTGCGCCCTTCCATGTGCCCGCCTCCCGGCGCGCCGCGCTGGTCAATGATCTGCTGGTGCGGGCCTGGCTCGGTGCGCTCCACAACGAGCTGCATACCTTGAAGTGGTCGCTCCTGCCGCTGCTGGGGGAGCTGAACGCGGCAACTGACCTGGTGTCCACGATGGGGCTGATCCCCCGCGACGAGCCGATTCCCTATGGGCCGCTGGGGCAGAACCTGTACGGGTTCAAACTCGACAAGAACGCCGGCGGGGCCGGTCGGCTGTCGCTGCAGTCTCTGGGCGGCGACCCGCACACCTCCACTGTCCGCCTCGGCGACACCGTCGCCCTGGCGACGGCCGGGGTGCGGCGGAGCGTCCTGGGCCTGTCCGCCACCGCGTTCTTCCCCAAGGCCGCCCTGCAGCACGTGCACACCCTGCCCGCCTATGTGATGACCGATGCTGCGGTCGGTGCGGTCACCGCCCATGCCGGGAGCGTGTCGGCCACCGATATCGGCTGGCAGCCGATCTCGATCGGCGGCGTGGAGGAGAGACGCAAGCCCTCCGAGCTGCGCAAGCTCGCCGAGCGGCTGTGGCATACCCAGTTGTCGACGCATTTGGAGAAGGTCGCCCGCAACGACCCGCTGCGGGAGCTGGCGCTGCTGGCCGGGAACTCCTACTTCCACGCGGAGGTGATGGCCGCCGGGATCGCGGCCGCGTGCGGCCGCCCGGAATGGGTCGCGGTCCTCGTCAGCAACAACTCGTCCTCCTCCAGAGCGGCCGTGGCACTGCCCGAGGGTGTGGTGCGGGTGACCATCGACGCACTCGAAGACCTGCCCGCCACCCACCCGAGGGTGAAGGTGATCTGCGCACCGCTGTCGGTGGTCTCCCGCGGCCTGAACATCCTCATCCCGCACACCGACCGCTCGGCGCTCGCCTCGGTGTGGGTAGGGGTGCGCCCCATCACGCACCTGCACGAACCGTCCGTGATGTACGCGAGCATCAACGCCTGCGGCGTCGCCGCCGGTACCGTCAGCGCCGACCCTGCGGGGATGCTCGCCTCCCAGCGCACTGCGGCCATCCGCCAGCGGGAGTTGCTGCTGCGCACCGATCCGCGGTTCTCGCGCATGCCGAAGTTCCTCAAGACCGAGGTGCTGGCGGGCATCCTCGTCGAGCTCATCCAGCTGGCCGGGCGCGCGCGGCGCGGCGGCACCCCTGTTGAGCTCTACCTGGTCGACCACGCCTTCTTCAACCAGCAGTTGGGCTGCGACTTCCCCCGCCTCCTGCGCTCCTACTACGGCCAGCTCGACACCGACGAGCAGGACATCCTGCGCCGCGTTTACGGCTCCACCCTCACCGCCTGGCTCGACCTCGCCCACAGCGAGGGCCTGCTGCCCAACCCCGTCACGTTGATTCCCGCCCCGGACCTGGACGATGAAGGACTTGGGTAATGCCGTCGAATGACACCCGCATGTCCATGCTGGCCGCGCCGTTGACCAGCGCGCTGATGGGCACCGTGTGGCTCTACCGCTTCCCGGACAAGATCGAGCACGAGTGGAAAAAGCTGCGCAGCATCTACCTCGGCAAGACCGGCTCGAAGGCCAACCTGCCCTTTGCCGGACTGCTGACGGTACTGCGCGCCAGCGGCGCCACCAGCGCCACGCTGAATCCCACCAGCAAGAGCAAGCCGCCTCAGTTCCTCGCGCTGTCCAAGAAGCTGCCTGCGGCGCATCTGCGGGCCGCGGTGGCCTTGTGGGAGCAGGCCCTGCTGCAGACACCGGCGGAGGAGATCTCCCTGGCCTACAGCAGTGACCTCGCCGACCTGTTCGCCTCGGTGGAGCCCGAACACGTGGCGGTATGGGACCACGTCCGCCACGGCCGCCGTGCTGTGGACGCGGACGGCTGGGTGTGGGACGCGGCCAGCTCGAACCTTGCCTCTCTGGTGGCCAAGACCGCTTTGCCGGTCGACGGCCGCACCATCGCGCTGCGCCCGGACACCGAGAACAACGTCATGGTCTGGGACACCGACCACCTGTGGTCGAACAACTGGCTCGACGCCCGCCCCGCCAAGGACAAGAAGAACGACAGCCCCAAGAGCGCTGCGGATGAGTCCCAGGCGCCGGAGGAGTGGAAGGTCAGGCGGCACTACGCCGCGCTGCGGGTGGAAGTAGCGATGAAGTCGCTGCACTCGCTGCCCGTACCGCTGGTGGTCATGACGCCCCGCGTTTCCAGGCTGAGCAACCAGATCAACGGTGCCCGTACCGCTTGGTGGGCGCCGCGCTCCCCCAGCCGGCCGCTGCTCTGTCTGAACCTGGGTGGCAAGGGAAAGTACACCCACCTTGAGCACACCAGCCGCCTGGCTCTGGATGCGTGGGTGCGGCTGATGGACGAGCCCGTGTTCCCCCGCGACCCTAAGGACACCGAGTTCCTGCCCGTGAGCGCCATGGACCTGTCCGGCGAGCCCGGCGCCTTCCGTGCGCTGATCCCCTTCTCGAAGTCCTTCCCCCTGGGCAAGGGGGTTGGTCTGCACACCGTCGCCGCTCTGGCCGACCACCTGTCCGAGGTCACCGGGCAGGATCTCGTCCGCGGCCGGCAGGTCGCGAAGGTCCTCTCGGTGGCCGCCCGCAAGACCGAATACGGCCGTGATGCCACGCTGCTCGACGACGTCGACCTCCAGGACATCATGGCCGCCGCTGGCTGCTCCAAGCTGCGCATCCTGGCCCTGTACGAGCACCAGGAGATGCGCACCCGCATGCAGCGGCTGCTGGCCTACCACTTCAACCGGCCCGACCTCGCTTCCGGGATGCCCGACGACGAGATCGTCGAACTCGGCTGCCACACCGAGGTGTTGCTGCACCGTGCTCCGGAGCTGCTGTCCCACGGCGGCCACCATGACCAGCGCGGTGCGCTCACCGATGCCCTGCCCGGGCTCGAGGCGGAGGGCACTGGGGTCCTGGCCCTGGTCGAGACCGAGTACGACGCCAAGGAGTGGGGCCGCCAGCGCCGCGCTGCCCGGCGCGGAGAGGAGGGCGCCGTCGACCCGTACACGCTGGATGCCAAGCCGGAGGTCTCCCGGCATCTCGCGCGTCACGGCGTGCTCGCCCAGTTCCTCACCCCCACCACGAAGAAGCTGCGTTCGAAGAAGAAGGAACGGGAGGCTGAGTCCCCGCTCGAGGCGCTCGGCATGGAACTTGCCGCGGACTTCCCCGGCCACATGGCCATCGGCGACATGCTGCGCTCCGCCGGACTGGTCCATCCGCGCCTGACCCGCGCCATCTCCACCGGCAAGGGCCTCAAGGACCGAGTCGCCCACCTCGGCCTGCACATGCGCGCCCAGCTCGGCGAAAAGCACACCCACCGCACCGAGGAGCCCAAGCTCATGTGGGTCCTCACCGCGTTCGTCCCCGTAGGCGAGCACTGGGAGACCCTGGCATATCTGCCCGCCGACCGGGGCGGCAGCGGAGGCTGGTTCAACTACGCCCGCGCCCAGGGGCTGTCGCGCAGCCGACCCATTCCCGAGGGCAGCCGCGGTGACGACACCCTGCCCCGCCGTATCGACCACGCTCTGTTCGAGCTGGCCCGGCGCCTGGAGTGTGGCTATGTGCTCTACGTCTCCGGTGACTCCACCCGCCCCGTCTGGCCGCTGCTGTCGAACAAGAACGCCGACCTGCTTCCCGACGACGACGGTCTAACCAACGGCAGGCCCGCGTTGCCCGGTGCCACGCTCGCTCCCGAGCACCGGCCGCGAGCCGTCATCCGCACCACCTCCAGCGCCGACCCGAGCATTCCTGTGCCCGCGCTCTTCCACGAGATCGGCGAGGACGGCAACGAGAACGACGGTGACAAGACCAGCAACGCGCTGTTCCAGCTCGACGGCACCGACACGACGTTCCTCATGAGCCGGCGCCCCCACCAGATGGACGGCAAGACCCCCTCGGCCAAGTCCGGCCGTAATCAGGGGCGCTGGGCGTGCGATGACAAGGAGCAGCAGGCCGAGACCTGGTACAACCTCACGGCTACCGAAATCACCGTCATCCAGCGGCCCGACGGGGACGACGCGCTCCCCTATGCCCTGACCACTGCGAGGCTGTGCAACCACGCCCTGGCCTGGGAACACCGCACCCGCCACCCCCTGCCCATCCACGCCGCCATCCAGATGGACAAGAACCACCCCGAGTACCGGCGCACCATCGACTGGGAGGTCGACGACGCCACCGGATGACCCCCGACCGGCACATAGGTTGCTGCGCGTTGTGCAGAGATCTCCCCTGAGTGACGACTTGTACCTATGATCAAGACGGGCAGTCGCCGGGGAGTGTCTCAGCGCCGTCGTGCCCGTGGGGGTGGTAGTGACGATCGTGCGGGTGGAGCCGACCAGAGAGCAGACGGCGGTGCGTCTGCTGCTCATCCTGGACCGGCTGGGCGATCCATGCGCTGCCGGTGACGGGGCTCCACCGACGGCGGTCCGGGTGATCCAGGCACAGCGCAAGCTCGCGAAACTGGACTTCCTGGTCCGGAATCCGGACTATCTGGCGGACCAGATCATTACCGCGTGCGAGCAGGGGCGGCTGACGAAGGAGCGTCTGCTGGATGCGCGGGCGGTATTGGAGGAGCGCGAGCCTGAGCTGCACACATACCGGATGCTACGGAACCGTCATGGGGCGTATGAGCCCATGAACAATGCGCTGGCGGTGTTGCGGCACCCTGGGCTGATTCAGGTGGTGCGTGCGGGTAGGTCGTCTGACACGCATGTGCGGCGGCGGGACTACTACTTGCTGGCTGCCGGTGCGGAGTTCGCGCAGCGACTTCGTACCGAGGTTCCCGTGCTGGCCTGGTACGACCAACAGATTTTGTATGTCCGGATGGTGGCTGAGGGGATGTCGGCGAGGAACTCAAGGCCCTGCAGTATGAGCACGCGGAGTATGCGGGAACGCCGGTGGGCCAGATGATCGCGGGGATCTCCGAGCGGGTACGTGCACGGCTCGCGGCGGCGTTGGAGCGGGAGGGACTGGCATGAGCGAGGAGCAGGCGGACACCGGGCCGGTGGAGGCGTGGCTGGCCGAAGTCGCAGCCAAGTCCCGGCAACCGCTTCCTGTGGTCCGGAAGGTTCTCGCTCAGCACCGCGTACGGCCTCAGATGGCTCCGCCGCGGCCCCACCGGCTGCTGGTGACCTCGGTCGCCTTCGACGGTGTCCGGCCGGCTGCGGACTCCGTGGTCGGGGAGAAGGGCGGCGAGCCGTTCACCTTCTCCTGGGATCTTGGCCCGGGACTGTGGTGTCTTGCGTCCCTGGGGAAGAACGAGGCGGGCAAATCCAGCGTCCTGGAGATCGTCCTGTGGTGTCTTCGGGGCCGTAGCGGCCTGCAGCGCGACGTGCGCCACTGGCTGCGTACCGTACGGGTCGGCTTCGAACTCGACGGCGAGCCGTTACTGGTGGACATCGCGGTGCGGGCCGGTTCGCCGCAGGGCCGTGTGGTGTCCACGCAGTCCGGCACCGTGCTGGTCGACTTCGACGGGCTGGCCGACTTCGAGGAGGCCATGGACGCGTTCATGCTGGAGCGGCTGGGCCTGGAGCCGCTGCGCACGGCGCAGGCTGCTCCCGGAGGCCCGAGCGAGCCTCCCATCACCGGCGAGTTGTCGTGGCCGTCGTATGCCAGTGCCTTGCACGTCAGCCGTTCCGGTCTGGGCATCCTGCTGGGCAACGATGCGCGGCACGGGCTGCCCACCCGGCTGCTGGAGTTGTTCCTCGGCGCCCCGTGGGCGTCGACGAAGGTCGAGGCCGCGGTCGCCCTGAAAATCGTCAGGGCGCAGCTTTCAGCCGCCCGCAGTCGGGCCGTCGGTGACGCCGAGGCACGCAAGGCCCAGCTGGAGGAACTGTCCCGGCGGCTGAAGCAGGCCCAGGACCGGCTTGCGGCTCTTGATGGGGCGGGCGGCACGGCGGCTGACGTCCAGCAGCTGTACGCGGAACTTGCCGCCTCCACCCGGGTTGCGGTCACCGCTCAAGACGCCGTGCTGGCCGTCCGGTCGACACACAACGAGCTCGAAGCACAGCGCCGGGACCTGGCGGCGGCCGTACATACTGCGGAGGAGGCATCGCTGGCCCGGGCTTTCTTCCACACCCTGATGCCCACGGTCTGTCCGCGCTGTGACACCGCCGTGGACAGGGCCCGGTGGGAGAGGGAGAGGGAAGGGCACTGCTCGCTGTGCGCCTCGGATCTGCACGAGGCGCACAGCAGCGCGGACGAGGACGAGTCGGGGGCGCAGACGGCTGACCTGCGCCAGATGCTGGTCGAGGTCCAACAGGCAGTCGACGGCGCGGCGGCAGAACTGGCCCAGGCGCAGCAGCATGCGTCGCAGGCCGAGGCAGGCCGGGAAGGCGCGACAGGCCGTCTGCAGGAGGCACTGGGCTCCCCCGGCCTGCGGGAACGTCGGGAGATGGAACTGGTGGTCGCCCGCCTGGAGGGAGCGGTGGAGGAGCGCAGTGGCCGTTTCGCCGACCTGGACGCGTCGGTGGACCTTGCGCCCCTGGAGCAGGCTGGCGCGGTGCTGGCAGCCGCCGAGAAACTCGCGATGGACCGGCGCACCCAGGTGCTGAAGAAAGTCCTTGGGGATGTGGAGAAGGACATCGTCGTGATGGGCCGGGCTCTGGGGCTGGAAATGCTCAAGGAGGTCAAGCTCGGCGGGAACGCCTCGTTGACGGTGTGGAAGGGCGGGCAGAAGCACAGCTACGGCTCGCTGACCGAGGGGGAACAGCTGCGACTGAAGATCGTGACCACGATCGCCCTGCTCCGGCACGGATACCGCAGCGGGGTGGGCCGGTACCCGGGGCTGCTGTTCATCGACTCGCCCGGTGCGGAGGAAGTCGACGCCGGGGACCTGCAGCACATGCTGCGCGATCTGGTGACCCTGACCGAGATGGTGCCGGAGCTGCAGGTCATCGTCGCGACCGCCCGGGGTGCCGAGGTCAGGGAAATCGTGTCCGCTGACAATATGCGCCTGGCGGCCGAGGGCCAGCGCCTCTGGTAGAGCCGATCGGCAGGAGGAAGGCAGCCGTGAGCAGTGAGCAGGACCTTCTGGGCCCCCTGGTGGCGGCGCTGGATGCTCACCTGCCTCTGCCGTCGTTGTCCGACCTCGGCGGAGCTGCCCTGCTCGGTGCCGACACCAGCGCCTTGCTGGCGCGGGATGAGCTGCCTGAGCTGATCGCCCTGATCGCCGAGGACCCCGAGATCCTGCACAGCGACATCGGCCGGGGTTTTCTGCTGGAGGCCGCGGCAGCTCCCACCAGCCCGCTGATGCTGGAAGCGGTCGTCGATGCTTTCCTCGGCCATCCTGCTGCCGTCGCCGAACTCGGGGACGATCTGGTGGATGTCTGGCTCGGCACCAGCCGGCAACGTGGCGACCTCATCGGCGGCATCGCGCTGGAGGGCAGCGCTCGCCTCGTCCTGGCCGACGCGAGCACTCCCTACGCACTGCTCGACCGGCTCAAGAGGATGCGCCGGGAGATCTCCGGGATGAACGACGACTTCGCCGGCCGCGCGGTAGGCGTCGCTGGAGCGGTGGCCGAGCACTTGCCCGCGCCGGATGTGCCGGCCCTGCTTGAGTCACTGCTGAACGTCGACGATGTCGCCGAGGACGCCTCCTTCGAACTCGGCATGCTGGCGCTACGGCACGCCCTCGAGACCGAGGACGCCGAGCAGGCCCGGATCCTGCTGGTCACCGCCCGCGCTCATCTCAGTGACGCCCACTCCGACGAAGAACGCCCGGATGCCGCCGCGTTCGGCGTGGCCATCGACGCCGTCCTGGCCTACTCCGCCGGTGCATCCGTTCCCGACTCCGCCCGCCGCCTGCTGGAGGAGGCGATCCTCGAGATCCGCCTGAACCTGCTGGGCATGCCGAGCACGTGGCGCACTCCCCGCTTCGACACTCTGGCCGCCTGGCACCAGCTCGCCTCCTCCCTCGAACAGGCACAGGTCGCCGACCGGCCCGGCTCATGGCTGCACGCCAGCGCACTGATCAACCACCTAGTCTCGGTCTACTCAGCCCACCGCACCCTGAGTCTGCTCACCCCCGCCGGTACCGGCGGGACTGACGCCCCTGCGGCAACGGCCCTCGCAGGGCTGCACGCTCTTTTGGCGCCTCGCGTCGAACGCGCCTTCCTCGCTCATGAAGGCGGACGGGCGATCCTGGACCAGTGGCTGGAAGAACTCCACACCGCCCCCGATTCCGACGGCGACCCCGCTACCGCCCTGGTACGTCAGCAGGCTGGGGCGCTGCGCGAAGTCCTCGCGGCCGAAGGGCCGGGCGATCCCCCAAAACCTGACAGCCCGGCGTCTGTTGCGCTCGCCGGGCTTGTCGGGACAGAAAGCGCCCAGCGCATCACCGCACGCCTGGCGGTAGAACCCGACCTCAACGAACGCATCACCGCCATGCTCGAAGCACGAGCCGCCCGCGAGCCCGTCGACGAAGTACCGATCATCGCCAGCACCTACCGGTGGGCGCAGCAGCAGCTCAGCCAGCAGTGCCCCGACGGCTACAGCGGACAGTTCGCCGCCGACATCGACACCCTGCTGATCTACCTGTTGCGGTTCATGGACCTGCGCCTGTCCGAGACACAGAAGTACGGCGGCGACGCCCGCGCCTACCTGCGCGAGATCCCGCCCGGCGCCGATAGGCCCCGGGAGAAGGAACTCGGCAAGGACCTGCGTGACTTCCTGCGCGGGGTAGGCCTGCGAGTGGAGCTGGAAGTGGACAACGTCGGCGCCGGCCGGGTCGACGTTGCGTGGCGCCCTCACGACGAGCTGATCACCATGGAGCTGAAACGCGACTGGAAGGACATCACCTGGGACGCACTCGCGGATAACTACGGGCCTCAGGCCGTCTCCTACCAGGTCAGCGGGCGTCCCATCAACTTCTTCGTCGTCCTGGACCTCACCGACAAACCAGACGGCCTGGCCTCCCTGCCAGCCTGCGCCCACGTCCGCACCTTCTCCGGCCCCGCGGGCGACCCCCGGCCCCGCACGCTCATCATGCTCCGCGTCCAAGGCAACAAACGCCACCCCAGCTCTCTGTGACCGGCCCTCCCCCAGATGGCGTCCCGCCAAGTGGTGTAGCCAATCAAGCTAGCGGAATGCCCAGGTCACGACACTGATCGCCTTTGCTGACGCGCCAGTTTGGGCGGTGGAGACGTGGCCAGCGACTATCGTCCGGTCGCCCGCGGCGACGCCGAGTACGTCGACCTCAGGGAGGAGGGGAGGGAGGCAGGGCTTGATCGCCTACACCACGACAGGGGACGCGACCCGGGGGGGACTCCTCAACGGCTGCATGGGGGCGTCCGACCCCTCATGGGCAAGCCCGAGATCTGCTTCGCGTAACAGTGCCCGGCGGCCCGTGACTGTCAGTCCTGCCCGACACACTGCCCCGCATGATGAACCGAGAAAAAGCCGCTGCCGCACGGCAGCGAGTGATGCAGGCGTACGCACAACTGCCGCAGGCGGTACCGGAAGTTACTGCCGACGATCTGCGGCAGGCGAACCGACTGGCCTGGGCAGAACTGGAGATGGCAGGCGCGCCCTTGGATGCGCCCGGCGAGCGAATCTACGCTCTCGGCTTCGTAGGACCCGGGCCAGGCCTAAAGGTCGGGTTCACCAGCTCACGACCAGGGCAAACCGGCAGGTCTGACAGTACTGCCGCTGCGCGCATCAAGTCCCTGGAGCGGGTCAGCCTGGCTCACTACACAGTCATGGTGCGGGCCTGGATATCGAGGCCGGTAACCAACGCCCGAGACTGGGAGGCTAAATCCCTCGATGCACTGGAGGGGCTTGAGGGATCCACGGCGATAGGCGAGTACTTCCGTGGCGTCGACTTCGACTTGGCTTTGAAGATCATCCACAGCGTCCGCAACGACTCCATGACCTCAGTCCGGCGAGCAGGTAGGTAAGCGCTGGCACCTACTCGGCGGATTCCGGCGTTGCCTGCTGCATCAGCGCCCGGTCGGCGACGCCCCCGTTCGGGATCAGGCAGGCATCGCTGGGGAAACACAGGGCTGCAGCGCGCTCCTGATCTACGCCGCTGGCCGGTCAGCAAGAAACGAGGATCTCAATTTTCCTCACATTCTCTCATTTGGATGTAGACTGCCCCCATGCCCAAGAACATCACGGTGGACGATGTCACCCACACCCAGATCACCCTGCTCGCCCGCGCCTGGGACGTCACCCCCGGGGAGGCGGTGCGCCGGCTGGTCGATCACTTCCAGCACCCCTCCCCCTCCCCCTCCCACTCCCCCGCCGCAGCCCCATCAGCACCCGCAAGCAACCGGGTTGCCGTCCATGCCATTTACGACGGAGTACACGTCCCCGGCCTGTACGATCCCGCAACCCAGGCGCTCGCGATCACCGAGGGCCCGGCGGCCGGCACGTACCGCACCCCCAGCGGGGCGGCCAGCGCGGTCCTGCAGGCCCTCAAGCCGCACGTGAAGCCCAACCGCAACGGCTGGGGCTTTTGGACTCTCGACGACAGCGGTGAACTCCTTCAGACACTCCGCCGACGCTGAGCGGCCGACACCTCCCCGACCCTCAAAACTCACCCTTGCTCAATAACTCTCACCTATGCTACTATCGACGCTCAATTGCGGTGGTGGCGCCGTACCGCCATTGCGCGCACGATCCTGGGAGTCGCATTTGCACAACGACCGAGACCCGCTGCTGAGCCAACGCTCTGCCCTCATCCTGCTTTTGGGCGTGCTCGTGGGTATCGGCGCCGGAACCGTGGCCGCGCTCGGAGATGCCGACCCGGCCACCGCCGTACTGACCGGCGCAAGTGCCTGCGGCGCAGGCATCATCTTCTTCAACGCCACCATCGCCTAGAGCCCGCCCAACCTCGGAACGCGGTCGGTTCTTCCTGGTCGATGGGTTCGGTGAAGTCCTCGCCGATGCGGGCGGAAGCCCATTCCCGGCCCTTGGCCTCGTGCGCGGTGGGGACGACGATTTCGGCGCCTTGCTCGACGGCAAGTCCATCCACCGCATTGAGGATGACGTAGACGCCGCGTTCGTCGACGACATCGGCCAGCGCCATCCCCCCGCTCCGCCACCGTCTCCGGACCCCCTTATGCCGCCCGTCTCCCGCCCGCACCCCGCGTCGAACTGTCGTGCCCGAGGCGGCCGGCGAGGGGGCGAGGAAGCGGTGGCGCGCTCACCGGTCACGTGTATTGCGGAACGCCTCGGTGTATGCGGGGTCGTGCGCCTTCAGCGCGGCAAAGACTCGGTCGAGGAAGGGAGACTGGAGCAGCGATTCGGGGTCCTCGCCGTCGGCGTCCGGGTGGATGGGGATAGGAACGACGACGGATGTCTGCCCCACGAGGTGGTGGCGTTGGCGCATCAGCGGCGTCAGACCGTCGGTGAGCTGTATGGCGGTGCAGGAGGTGTCGGCAAGCACGACGGTGTCGATGTTCTGCGGGCAGGGATCGGTGGAACGCTGGCACCAGATGACGGGCTGGCTGTGCGTGTCGGACGTATGGTGCCCGGGTGAGACGATGATTTCCGCGTCGAGCAGCTGGGTCGCCAGCTGCAGGGCGAATTGCTGGGCCTGGTCGTGGGTGCTGTGGATGGACACGATACGGCGCAGAGAATGGCGTTCGATGGCGTGGGCTGCGGCGATCGCCGCAGCACGCAGGCGCGGGAAATGGGCAAGGTCGGGCACCGCGAGGACATCGATCCGGTAGGAGGAAAGCAGCCCTTTACGGACGAGCTCAGTACGCGACACGGATGACTGGATGTGCCCGAACAACCGGTTGCCTGGCATGTCGACGCTGCCGTCGCCCACTTCCCCGTCGCAGGCGGTCGGTGTGGGCAGGATCTGGGGTGTGGCGGTCAGGTACAGGCGTGCGAAGGCGGGAATGGCGTCGTCGTAGTGGATCGCCGCATAGGGGTGGTCGGCCGCGACCGGCTCGGCGGCGGTGCGGTGCGCCTCCTCGATCACCATCTGGTCCCATGGCGGGAGTTGGTGGTCCAGGTGGCTGCTGGCGATGACCTCGGCGTCATCGTGGCAGGCCACCAGAATGGCTCCGCCTTGTTGGGCGGCCATCCAGACGGCGACGTCCCGGGCGGTGGCCAAAGCGGCGGTGCTGCCCTGCCCTACCGCCACCACCTTCAAGGTGGCGATGGGGTTGTTGCAGTGCAGGCTCCAGGTTTTGATGACGTCGCGGAGAGCCGCCGCATCGGGGACCAGGAGGAGGGTCTTCGCCGTGGGCTGTGCCTGGCTGAGGCCGCTGGCCGCCACGGTGGTCTTGCCGCCCCCGGCCGGCATGGCGAGGGTCAGCCGCCGTTCGCCATCGCGCAGCACCTGCTCGAGTCCGTGCGGCCAGGACCGTCCCGCCAGCCAGACGGTAGGAGTGGGAGCTTCGTGCACAGTGCGGGCGTTGGCGGAGGTGTAGGAGGATCCGGTGCGGGCGGCCCTCCGACGGGCGCTGCTCTTGCGGGCGTGGTCCTTGGGCATGACGTGACCTCGAGTCCCGCCGCGCGCTGCCCCATGACCACGGCGCGGCGTCGAGTGACATGCGGGCAGTGGTGAAGCCTGCTGCACACCGTGCAGCTCGCATTTGATGCAGCCTCGCCGGAACGTGGTCCGGGCACCTTCGCCGCGAAAACAAGGGGCCGTTCATGGGCCGGCCCCTCGGCGTGGGCCGATGCGCTCGGCCTGCCGCAAGGCTACAACTCCGCCTCCGGTCCCCAGGACCGGAACCCGAAAGTCGACGCTTACCGAAGCCGACGGCCGCTACACCTTCACCACTGGGGGCGACGGGGCGATGAGGCCGGCAGGTGCCACGGCCTTACTCAACGCGGCGAGGCGATGGGCTCTGTGGGGTCGTGCGCCCAGAAGGCGGCAGTGACGCGCTGGACGAGGAGGGACTGGTCGCTCGGCGGGTCGTTGTCGCTGTCCACGGCGTGCGGCACGAGGACCCTGGTGCGGGCCACGTGACGTACGTCTTGTGCCATGAGCGGGCGCAGGACGTTGACGAGTTGTGTGGCTGTGCAGTTGGGGTCCGGCAGCACGATGGCGTCAAGGTTGCGGGGCATCGGGTTGTAGCTCCTGCGTACGCAGTGGATGACCGGCTGGTCGTGTGCGTGCCGCACGGCCGGATCGCCTTCCAGATGGATTTCCGCGTCGAGCATGTCCACCGCCAGTTGCATGGCGAACTTCTGGGCCTCGGCCCTGGTGGCCAGTACGGCCACGACGCGGCGCAGCCGGAGCCGTTCGATGATCTGCGCGGTTGCGTTGGCTTCGGTGGACCATTGCCGCGGACGCCGCGAGGCGGGGTTTCTGCGGACGCGGACCACCGCCAGCTGGCAGGACGCCAGCAGTTCTTCGTCCTCCAGTGCCTGCCGGCTCGTCGGGACGACGTGGCTACCGAAGATCTTTTGTGCGGGCATGTGGACCGCCCAGTCCACGTCGCGCGCCTTGAGGCCGGGTGCCATCTGGCGGGGGATGCGTGGAGTGGCCGTCAGATAGATGCGCCGCCGGGCAAGGATGCGGTCGTCGTAGTGGATGTCGGCATAGGGGTGTTCCGGCGTGATGATGCCCTCTGCCGTGCGGTGCGCTTCTTCGACGACGAGGTGTCCCCAGGCAGGAAGGTCGTGGCGACGGTGGCTGTCGGCGACCAGCCGGGCATCTGCGTAGCGGGCGAACACTAGCGCTCCGGGAGGCTGCTGTCTGATCCAGTCGGCCAGATCGGCAGCGCTCGTCAGGCGGGTGCCACCGTGAGGGCCAAAGCCCAGGCCCGCGTGCGGCCTGTCGCCCGTTTTCCGCCAGGTGGCGGCGGCTTTGCGGAGGTGGAGCACGTCCGGGCCGAGGATCAGGCAGGTTTCGGGGGCGAGTTCAAGCACGGCGGACGCGATGGTGGTGGTCTTGCCTGCTCCGGCTGGCATGCTGATCAGCGTCCGGTGGCCGCCCCCGCCGAAGATCATCGGGGTCAGGCCCGGTGGCGGCTCGCTCTCGGCTGTCCAGAACACCGGGTCGTGTGCGCCCACCAGCGCGGCAGTGTCCTGGAGGGCCGGTTCCTCTCCATCTGCGGAATTGCCCGTGACGGCAGCTGGGGTCTGTGTTGAGGGAAGCGGTGCCGGCGGCGTCTGTGCGTGCTGGAGGGCCGGTGTCCACTCCATGGCCAGTGCTTCCAGGGACGCGATCTCCTCGCTGCCGAGGGCGTCTTGGCGGGCCTGGGCGCGCAGGTCGGCGATCCATGGGCCGAGCGGGAAACGCCGGTCGCCTTCGCCTGCGTGGAAGTCGGGCGGGACCTGCAGGTGGTGGTGCTGGCGGTAGAAGTGCCGGGCGGCGCGCAGGCCGCCTGCGAAGTGGTTGGTGGGGGTGCGGTGCAGTGCCAGGGCCAGCGGGCTGTCTTTGAACGGCAGTGCCGCCAGTTGCTGGCGCTGCTCCTTCTCCAGGGTGGGGAACATGTCGAACTGCCGGTCGAGCCAGCGGGTGGCCTGGTCTGCGTCGCCGGGCAGGGGGCCGGGGGTGATAACCGGAGGCGACGTGCTGTCGCGGACCCGTGCCAGGGTGCGCTGCCACGCGTCGGACCAGTGGGGGTTCCACCAGCGGTCGATGTCACGCAGGGCGCGCCGGTAGGGGTCGGGCAGGGTACCTGCGGCGTCCTGGCGGCGCTGCTGCAGGAGCCACTGCGCGAGGGGGCGGCGCTGATAGGTCTCCTGCGCGTCGTGGGGAAGGAGGTGGCCGTGCTCGCGTGCGTAGGCCTGGGCGGTTTCGAGGAAGGCCTCGGTGCTGTCCGGGTCGTGGCGCCAGGTGATGTCGAAGGTGGCCAGCGCGGCGACACGGGCCGCGGGCAGGTGCCCGGCGGCCTTGAGGGCGCGCTGGTATCCGAGCCAGCAGCCGAGATGGAACCCGTCATCTGTGATGTGGTTGCTGGGGACGTCGAGATGCCCGTGCGCGGTGTGGAAGGCCCGTCCAGCGGCCATCCCGGTGTCCCAGATATCCGGTTCGGGTTCCATGATGCGCAGCATCAGGTGCGGGGCGATCTCCAGGGCGCGTGCGGGGCGGATGGCGTAGTCAGGGGTGGAGATGAGTAGGCGACGGCCGCTGATCGGCAGGCGGTAGAAGTAGTGCTCGTCGTAGGCCCGCAGCGCGATCATGACTTGGTGGAGCAGGTGGTAGGGCGTGCCGAAGGTTGCTTCTTCGGGGCGTTGCCCGGGGCCGAACAGAACGGGGATGATCAAGGTGGAGACCTTGTTCATGCCGGGGCCGATGCGCAGGGCTCGTCCGATGGCCTGGATGATGTCGATGGTGGATTGCTTGGGGTCGGCGAACAGCACGGAGTCGGCCAGCGGGAAGTCCACGCCTTCGACGCACAGGCGGACATTGCACAGGACGCGGAGCTCGGCGAGCGAGCCCTTGCGCTGGTCTGCGGGGGCCTGCCCGAAGTGGCTCATGCGTTCGCGCCGCACCTGCCGGGAGTGCTTGTGGTGGATGCTGGAAACCCACAGGCCGTCCGCGTGTCCGCCAGGGATGGCGGCCGCGGTCTGCGGGAGGGTTTCGGCGAGGGCGTCGCACTGCGCGATGCTGCGGCTGAAGGAGACCGCCCGCTGAATGTGGTGGTCCTCGCGGGCTTTGAGCAGGGCCAGTTGGGCTGCGGCGACCCGCGCGGCATCGGCCTGCGGGGTGCGGCCCCGCTTGGTGCGGCTGGTGAGGAAGGCGCGCAGCTGCGGGTGGTGGATCTCGGGGGCTGCGATGCGGTAGTCGGCGAGTCTGCCTTCGTGGATGGCCTCGGCCAGGGAGTAGCGGTAGGCGACGGTGCCGTAGAGGGACACATCGTCCATGGAGGCGATCGGTTCGGTGACGATGCCCCGGTTGACATCCCAGATACGAGGCGTGGCGGTGAGGTAGAGGCGGTGGCGGGCGGGGATGGCGTCGTCGTCGTGGATAGTGCCCCAGGCCTTGCTGCGCGCTCCGGCGGTGCGGTGGGCTTCATCGACGATGGCGATGTCCCAGCGGGGCAGTTGATGGTCATGGTGGGCCAGACGGAGCTTCTTCAGCGCGGCGTAGGTGGCGAAGACGTTGACCGGGCCGTCGGCGTCTCGCACGGCATGGGCCAGCTGCGCCGGGTCGCCTGTCATGGTGAGGATGCCGTCGAGGACGGGCTCGCTGGTCTGCCGGTCGGAGCAGACCCCGAGGTAGCGGCCCGGGCGGCCGGCGGTGTACCAGACGCGGGCGGTCTGGTTCAGCAGGTCCAGGGTGGGCAGCAGGGTCAGGCTGCGGCTGTTGGTAGTGATCTCGTGGGCGACGTGGACGGCGAGGTGGGTCTTGCCGGTACCGCACGGCATGATCACCTGCTGTCGTGTGCGTCCCATCGCGAACGCGTAGAGCACGCAGTCCGCGGCATCACGCTGACGGGTCCACAGCTTGCTGGACAGGCGTTCGCCGGGAAGATCAAGCTGCACGGGCCAACTCCGCAGTTCTGGCAGGTCAGTGGGTCTGCCGGAAGAATGCGCAGCACAACGATCGCGCACTGCCCGCCTGCGGTGTTGCCACACGATCAGGTGAACCTCCGTACGAAGCAGACCCGTTCGGTGTTCGCGCGCGGTGTAACTGTGCAGGTACAGCACGAGGTGGAGGCTGTGCGAGGCCGATGGGTCTGCAGGGCAGGGTGGGAGCGTATGACGTGGGGCCGAAGTCTGGCGCGTGTCTCCGTGCGGCTGGCCGGCCATGAGTCGAACTGCTCACTGCTGTGGCGTGTGGCGGCGGCTCAGGGGGTGGATATCGCCTTCCTGCTGGACGAGTTGGGCGAGGGTGAGCCGGGGCAGCAGGCGGTGCAGCCGCATCTGGCCGAGGTCTTCCTGAGCGCTCCGGCCGCCGGGCGGCTCGCTGCGATGCTGAATGTGGAACTGTCCCGGCTGCAATGGGCGCTGCCTCATCTGCGCGAGACCCACCTTTTGCCCGGGCAGCAGGCCCGGTGGGAATGGCCGTGGTATCCGATGGAGCACTATCTGGTCCCGGCCTGCAGCCGGTGCGTGGCACTGCGCGGCGGCGGGTGGGGGCCGATCTGGCTGGTCTGGCCCGAGTCCTGGAAGATCTGCGACCGGCATGGCCAGTTCACCCATGTGCGCCAGTCCGGCTCCGGCGTGGAACTGGCCCCACTGGCGCAGGTGGTGCGGGCGCACCGGCAGCGCCGGCGGTTCGAACACCGGCACGGCCCCGTCGGGGCGTATCTGGTCGCGGACGCGTTCGCGGTCACCGGCTGGTGGTGGCGCACGACGGTCGTGGAGTGCTGGGCGCGCCGGGCACAGCGCGCCTGGCAGCCGGAGGGCGACCTCGAGTCGGCGTGGCTGTGGATGTACCCGGAGGCCGTCGCAGTGGCCCGCGCTCTGCTGGACTACGAGCGGCAGCGCGCGATGCAGGGCGCCGGGCCGTGGGCCGTGGCCGAGGCGCAGCTGCTCGAGCGCCTGGCGCAGCTGGCCGCTGTGCTCGAGCTGCCGCCCCAGATGTGGCGGATCCCGGTGGCCCAGTGGCTGCACCAGCATCACCGGTGCATGCCGCCGGTAGCGCAGATGGCCGGGCCGGGCCGGCCGGTGACGGCGCTCATCCACGCCGACGACGAACAGCAGGGATCCCTGGCCGAGCGGTGCTGTCTGCCCTGGGACTGGAACGACCCGTCCGTGCCCGTGTGACGCCGACCCGGCAGCGCGGGCTGCCGCCCGCGGACCTCAACTGCGCATGTTTCGGGCTGGCGTTCGCCAAGCCCTTCATACGGGTGATCGGCTGCTGCGGCGGCTGCGGGCGCCGCCCTGCGTGGCGGACCATGGAACGGGTCTGCCTGAGGCGGCCCGCCGTGCAGCGAGCTGACGGAGGGGGACGCACGTGCCGGATGCTCCCCTGGACCAGCAGGTGATCACCGTCTGCTATCTCGACCGGTTCGGGCGCCGGCGTGAACTGCCGGTGGAGCAGGCCGCTCAGGTGCCGTTCGAACAACTGGCGCCCCTGCAGATGCCAGTGCCCTATCCGGGCCGGCAGTCGTTCGTGACCAAGGCCTGGGCCTCGGCCACCGGCCAGTCGCTGGCATGCGGTTCACTGGGCCAGCAGCGCTGCGGCATGCTGCTGGACCGGGATCCGGCGGTGGCCGCGCGCAGCGCCGGGCCGATGGAGCTGCACTGGACACAGGACGGCTATACGCAGAGCCTGCGGCCGGACTTCGTCGCCTTGCGGGCAGGACGGCGGGAGGTCATCTGCGTGGCTCCGGAGGAGCTCACTAACCGCTGGCACGCCGGGCAGGACATGCTGGCCCGGGCCGCCGCTGTGGCCAGCTGGCGGGTGCGCGTCATGCGTCCGCCTAACGGTGTGGAGCTGGACAATCTGATGCTGCTGTACGCCGCCCGCAGCCCGCAGCGGCTGGCCGTGGACGATGCCGAGGCGCTGGCCCGCCACTTCGCCGTGGCGCGCACCATCCGCTCCGGGGTGCGGGCCGCGGGCCTGCCCACGTTTGCGGGCGTGGACCTGGCCTATCACCTGATCTGGACACGGCAGCTGCACACCGACATGACCAGGCCCCTAACACCGTCATCGACTGCGTGGCTGCAGGAGGACGGATGACCGAACCGCACGACGCGGTACCGGACGGCGCCGACACCCTGGCCCTCGGCGACACCATCACCTTCGGCGGAGGGCGCTGGCTGGTGACCGCTTTTCACGGTCCGCGGGTCTTCCTCACCGCGGCCGGGGAGACCACAGCCGAGCCTTTGATCATCCTCCAGCCGGTCCTGACCTCCGCGAAGGACTTCGCGGTCCTTAACCGGGCAGCTCCCCGCACGGTGGTCACCCACCGCGGGCACGAACTGAAAGCCCTGCCCGCCGCACTGCGCCGCGAGGTCACCCGGTGGGAGCGCATCGTGAAGGAGGTGCTGCACCAGCAGGCCCCGAACGTGCCGGCGACCACCCGGCCCAAACCCGCCTTCGACCCGGAGGTCCATCCTGTCAAGCAGCGCTACCGCACCAAGGCCGTCCAGTTGACCGAGGCCGGCTGGCCGACCTCGCCCGCCACCATCGAGCGCAAGTGCCTCGCCTGGCGCAAGGAGGGACTGCTGGGGTTGATCGACCGGCGTGGCCGGCGCGCCGCGTCCGCGCACGGACGCGTCGACCAGCGGGTGATCGACCTGGTGTGGGAGATCCTGGATGGCGAACGCGACCAGGGGCTGTCGCCGGGCACCTTGTCGCGGCTGATCGGCCGTGTGCAGCAGACGGTTCGGGCCCGCTACGCCCGTGAGCTCGCCGACGCCGATGCGGCCACCGTCGCTGCGCTGCTGCCCAGCCAGGCCACGTATTACCGGCTGCTGCAGCGTCTGGGGATCACGGCACACAATGCGCATGCCGCGGCGGCCCGGCGTGCGGCCGGCCCGCCGCTCTCGACGCTGCGGCCCGGCAGCCGGCGGGCGACCACGGCACGCTGGCCCGGGGAACTGGTGCAGATCGACACCACCGGACTGGATGTCCTGGTCATCGGCGACGGCGGACAGATCATCTCGGTGGAGCTGACCATCGCGATCGATGTGGCCACCCGCAGCATCGTCGGTGCGCTGATCGTGCCCAAGCGGTTCCGACGTGGTGCCGGTGCGGGCCGGTGGCTGGGCGGGCGGGCCACCCGCAGCTTCGACACGGTGCAGGTCGTGGCGCAGAGCACCGCACCGCTGCCGGTACGGCCGGGGTGGGCCCCGGAAACCTTCATGGACGGTTCGGACCTGCCCTTCGAGGAACTGCTGGCCGCCGATGAGCGGTTCGCGGGTGCGGCCGCCCGGCCGGTCATCAAACCCGAGACGCTCGTCGTCGACCACGGCTCACCGTTCGTCTCCGCGGACTTCACCCGCTCCTGCAACTCCCTGGGCATCGAGGTGCGCGAGGCCCGGCTGCGCACCCCCGTCGACAAGGCGATCGTCGAGCGCGCCATGCTGGCGATCAAGACCGGCTTCAGCCAGCACCTGGCCTCTTACACCCACCACCGTCTGGACCTACGCGGCAAACACGTCCGCAAGCAGCCGCTGTGGACGATCGCCCAGTTGCAGGACCTGTTCGAGCAGTGGGTGGCGCTGCGCTGGCAGCAGACCCCGCACAGCGCGCTGCGCAGCCCGTTCACCCCGGGATTGAAGCTCACCCCGAACCAGATGTATGCGGCGCTGATCTCGCTGCGCGGCTACCGGGCCACGGCGCTGACCGAGAGCGAGAACCGCAAACTGCTGCCGACCGTGTGGGCACGCATCAACCGCAAGGGCTTCCAGATCAACAACCGCACCTACAACCTGGACAAGGGAGCACTGGATCCCTTCCGCGGCTCCTCCGGGCTCGCGGCCTTCCAGGGACGGTGGGAGGTGCACTACTCCCCCAACCAGCCCGAGGCCGCCTGGCTGTTCAACCACCGGGCCGCCCCAGACAGCGACCCGTGGGTGGAGGTGCCCTTCATCCACCGGCGGATCCTGCACGACCGGTGGACCGAGGAGAGCTGGGAGCAAGGGCTGCAGGTCCATCTCGCCGCCGGCGGACACCGCCACGACGAGGCCGCCATCGCCCGGGCCACGCACCGCCTGCTGTCCAAAGCAGCCGACGGGCCCAGGCCCGACGACAAGCCCGCGCCGTCTCCTCGTTCCCTGCCCGCGCCCCGCCCCCGGCCTGCAGCGCCCAAGGAGCCCTATGCCGCCGGTATGCCGCCGCTGGATCCGGAATCGGTGCGGCCCTTCCGCCGCCTTGATCGCCCCGCTGCACAACTGTTCACCGCCGGTGAGCCCGCAAAGGACAGCGGACAGAGCGTCGATGCCTTCCTCGCCTCGCTGCCCGAACTGAACCCGCCCACCGACGGCGACAACGGCCATAACGGCCAGCAAGGAGAGGGCCGTTGAAAGCCTCGGTACGTGATCCACAGTCCCCGTCCGCTCCCCCAGCCCCGCCGACCCCCGACACCGTCGGCCCACCGACCACCCTGCTGGGGTGGCGCACCCGCCTGCGACAACCACCCTCCAAGCCCCCGCCCCTGGTCCCGCTGCCACCGGAAGACCCTTCCTACGCCAACAGCGAGGAGGAAGGGGAGAGAAGGGAGAACGATCCCCGCGTCCGATACCACGCCGACCTTGGCCTGGTCGAGACCACCGACATCCAACGCGGACTGCTCCTCGCACGGCGGATGCTGCGGCGAAACGGTGAACGCCGCCAGCCCGGCTCGCACATCGCCATCGACAGCGACTACCGCGGCACCGGCAAACGCACGCTGCTGCACCACATCGGCATGGGCCACCAAGGGCGCCGCGAGAAACTGCACGGCATCGACGACACCCGCATCCCGGTCGTCTGCATCAACGCCCCGCCCACCCCGGGCACCCCGGCCGACTGGTCCGCCGCCCTTGCCACGTTCCTGGGCTGGGACCTCTACCGCTCCGACACCGACAGCCGGCCCGTGCAGCGCATGAAGGACTTCACCGGGCCCGCCGTGCACGTGATGCGCACCCACCACGTGGAAGTGTGCCTGGTCGACGGGATCGACCGGCTACGCACCGAGGATCTGCAACCCACCTTCGACTTCTTCGACTACCTCGCGGACGAAGTGAGCCTGACGGTCTTTTGGAGCGGCATCGGCTCCAGCGACATCCTCCGCGAAGCACGCACCGCCCGCTTCCCCGCCCTGCGCCGGACAAGCGACGCCGCACCGCTGCGCCAGCGGCTCGTACCCACCTTGTGGGTCAACCGGCTGCCGCCCCGCAGCCCCGAACACCCTGACGAATGGCCCCGAGCCCTCGCCAGCTTCGACGGCAGACTCCAGCTGTGCCACCACCGGCCCAACAGCCTCCTGGAACTCGACGAAGAGCTCTACGACATCACCGACGGGCTCATGGAAAACCTCACACCGCTCCTCAGCATGGCCGCCCAGATCGCCATCCTCGACGGCACCGAAGCGATCACACCCGAGATCCTGCACGACGCCGCCCGCTACCTCGATCTGCCAGGTAGGGATGACACCAACAGCGCATGGTGACGCACGGCGCGCGGGTGTGGGGTCCTGATCGCCGCCAGGGCCGCGAGGTATCAACTCCCGGGCCCAGGCGTAGTGTCCGGTCACCCAAGGCGGCAGTCAGGACACCACTACGCACACGGTGAGCAGGGCCAGCCCGTAGCAGGCGATGACAAGGTGCAGGACCATCCAGAGGCGATGAAGCCGGATGCGATGCAGCCTCGGGAACCTCCGGTTGTGCTCGGCACGCGCCTGGACGAGCCGTACGTCGTCCCCCAGCACTCCCAGCTCTTTGAGATCCTGGGTCAACGCCCGCGCCTGCAACAGGTGGTAGGCGGCACGCTCGTAGTATTTGGACACCGCCACCGCGCCGTACACACCGGCCAACGCAACAAAGACACACAACGGCACGACGTTCAACGTGAACTCTTGCTGGACCACCAAGGCGCTGAGGGCGGCCGTGAGGATGAGCACCAGATTGGTCAGTGTGGAGCGCTGAGTCTCACACTGGCGCATCTGCTCGCGATGGTCCTTCCAATAGGCGCGTATCGCCTCTTCGGAGACTTCCGCCATCCCCCAAGCGCCCCCGTATCCGCAAGCCCGCCCGACATCCGGTTCGCCTCGCGGCGAACCTTCAGCAGTGGAGACACCGTATCGTGAGGATCTTCATCAGCAGTGCCCGCAAAGGGCTCGAGGACGAGCGCGACTCCCTCGCAGGGCTGATCACTGCCCTGGGGCATACCCCGGTGCGGTTCGAGGACTTCTCCGCACAAGAAACGCCGAGCCGGGAAGCCTGTATCAAGGCTCTGCAGACGGCTAATGTCTGCCTGTTCCTGCTCGGCCCGAGCTACGGCCACATCTTTCCCGAAACCGGGCAGTCGGCGACGCACGACGAGTGGGTGGCCGCCGTCGCCCAGGGCATGCCACGGCTGGTATACCGCAAGAGCGGGGCGAGGTTCGAGCCCGCGCAGCACGCGTTCGTCCGGACGGTCGAGGCCTACGCCACCGGCGTGTTCCGCGACACTTTCGACACCACCCAGCAGTTGCAGATCAAAGTCGCGGCGAGACTAAGGGAGTTGGAGTCGGCAACCTCCGCCCTGGCGTTCACGAAGCTGACGCAGCCCGTGGACCTGCAGTGGGTCCTCGACGAGGACTCCGCCCTGGCATGGTCCGGCAGTCAGGACCCCTTGCTGGAAGTCCATGTCCTGCCGCTGGACTTTCACGGCTACTCGGCCCGAGAACTCGAACAGCTCAACACCTCGCTGCCCAACCGGATCCGCACCTCCGGAAAGGTCGGGCACGATGTCGCTCTCACCCCGTCGAAGTCAGCCGCACACGCGGCTGTGAGCATCCCCGCACGCCGCCTGCAGTCCTGGAACGAACCCCGGCAGGGCGAGCTCGCGGAGGTCCGCCTCTACAAGAGCGGACAGCTCACCGTCCGGGCCTCACTCCCCCGGGACGGGCTCGGCGCGATCCTGGATCCGATCGCTCTGCCCGAACAGCTCACCGAGCTGCTGCAGTTCGCCGGTGCGCTGAACATCGTCCAGCACGAGCGCATCGTTGTGGCGACCGCCGTATCCAAGACGTCGAAGGTCAGCCTCGGCACCTTCGACCCGCACCGGGAACGGCAAAGGGCCAGGCTCGCACCCCAGTCAGGCTTCACACTGCGCACCGACCCCGACGAGACCGTCACCCTCACCGCGCTGAGCGCCGGCGCCCAGGAGGTCGCCACCTCCCTGGCGCGCCTACTCATCTCCCAGCACCCGCACTGGGCCGGATAGAACCTGCTTCGGCAGCACTCAGCGGCGTATCGACAGTTTCACGCGCACATGGGTGGTGAGCCCGGCGTGGATCGCGGGATCGACACAGGTCGGGCCGGCCATCGGCCCGGTGATGATCACGACGTCGCCGGTGGCGGCGACGTCACGCCGCCACCTCTGTTCGGTCGGCATGCTCCCCTCGTAGAGGGAACCCTGCCCGGGAAGCCGCACCACAAGCGACTCGCCAGACAGTCGCAGCACCGCGCTCCAGCCCGGCGTGCGCTCAGGGGCGAACAGTGACGGCAAGGTCAGCTGCTGTCCGCCGGCTTCGCATGCCAGGACCTCCAGGAGATCCGGTGTCTCCACCTTCCCCTGGGCGTCATGCACCTGCATAGTGTGGGCTGCAGCATGAAGATCACTGCCTCGTCGGCGAAGTACCCGCTCTGCGCGGCGAGTTGCAACTCGCTTCCAGTCGGGACGTATCGCGGCAGCTCGGTGTCATGGTCTTTCATCGGGCACCTTCTCCTGCGTGTCAGGCGGTAGCGGACCGGCTGGGTGTCACCGGTGGAGGAAGTCCGTCCACCACTGGCAGAAGCCGGCCACGACGACGCCAACTCCGTCGCCCCCATGGCCTATTACGTAACCGTAGGGCTGAGGAATTACGCGGCGTTCCACACACGGCAGCCAAAAAGCGACGAACACGCCGTATGGCAGCAGATCTTCCGGTAGAGGGCACCGGAGCCGCTGCAGAGCGCGTGCGAGCGGAGAACGCGGGCCGCACGCACGCCGTGCCGGGCACTCGCACACGTAGCCCAGCGGGCCCCACAGCTGGCGGCCCGGAAATGCGACAGGGTCCGGATCCTCGAATGGATCCGGACCCTGCTCGGCAGTAGCGGGGACAGGATTTGAACCTGCGACCTCTGGGTTATGAGCCCAGCGAGCTACCGAACTGCTCCACCCCGCGTCGGTGAACACCACCGTACGCCATCCCGCGATCTGCGGAGACCACCTCCGGCCAGGGGCTATGCAGCGAAGCCAACGTTGGTGCAGTACTCGTACGCCCCGTACTGGGACCCAAGATCAGGCAGGATGTCGTCGGTCCAGGCCACGTCCAAGCCCTGGTGGTCACCGGCCGCCCACGCCCCGACGATCCTGTCCCAGCGGCGCACGTTCATGTGCCGGAAGGGAACGTCACGCTGCAGTGGGCGGGCAACGCCGGACTGATTGAGAGGGTGGATCTCCACCCTGGTGCCGCCGTTCGCGTTGAGGCGCCTGAGCAAGTGCCGGGCCACGTTCTGCCGACGCACCACCCGGTAGGCATCGTCGATCTTCTTCAGGTTCCTCGCCGACGGATGGCGCTTGCCCTCAAGCCACGCCTTCAGCGTGCGGTCGGTCACCGTCAGCCCGGCGTCCCGGGCGGCCTGGCGAGCATGGCCGGAATTCGTCAAATAGTTCAGGCGCGCCATCAGACCGCGCTTCGCGGTGACGGGGCTGGCGATGCCGCCGGCGAGGTCGTCGAGCTTGCGCCCGACGAGTTCGCTTCCCCTGACACCACTCGCGCCGAACCTTCCGAAGTCGCTGTTCCTCTCCGGCATTTACCGCTCCTCCCCCATCGTGTCCGTTCCCGCGGTGTAGAGGTCTTTGACCTTGACCTCGGTAACCCCACGGCCTTCAGGGAAGACACGGCGCCAGTCGCCGATGACGTGGAGTTCGTCGGTGCCCATCGCTCGCACGACGGCGAGTCCTTCGTCGTGAGCTTTGAGCGCCTTCATCCAGAGGTTGGCGAAGGCCTGGGAACGGACGATGTGCATCCAGTCCGGGCGGTACAACTCCCGGTTGTAGTTCGACTCCCCCATGGTGGAGACGAACTTCGAGTACATCGCCTTCACGTACTCCAGGGTGACCGCGTCGCCGTCGGCGATGGCGGTGTCGCGGGCGTCCTTGAGCGTGATACGGAACTTCTCCAGCAGGTTCTCCGTCGCCCCCGAGGTGTAGGACTCATGGACTTCCGGGGCTTCGCACAGGCCGTACTTCGGGCTGGACAGGCGCAGCAGCAGTCGCAGGGTGGGTTCGGTGACCCACATCGGGCCGGGTTCGTCACGCTCGCCGATCGGGTTGGGCAGCACCGCGTCGTGCTCCCAATCGGGTGGGGTGATCAGGTGAACTCCGGCGCGGCGGCGGTCGTGCGGCATGCCGGTGGTGTGCTCGAGCTGCCCGAGCGGCAGATGCGTCTTGAGGGCCGACAGATAGGCGCCATTGATGTCCAGCGCAGTCACCTCATGAACGCCAGGCGGCAGCTCGGCGCGGGTCCACTTGGGGCGGGCCTCCCAGATCTGGTCCGCGCCCCGGGAGGTCTGCTTCTTCAGGATGTCGGGAATCCAGGGGTGGGCGATCACGTCGTACCGGGCGCCCTTGCGGGTCTCGTCCAGCAAGCGCATCGCGTCCGGGATCGCCTTCTTCAACAGTGCCGCGGTGGCCGCTTCCACGTCACCCTGATGCTCCGCGAGCGCACCCTCAACCGCCGCATGGATCAAGTCCACCGGGCCCGACGGCTCCTGGAAAGCCCGGCGGGCCGGGCCCTTGGCACGCTCCGACTGCTTCGAGGCCGGGGCAGGCCGGCCTGCGACCGGGGCGGTAGGGGCGGGCTGCGCCTCGGCTGTGCTGTCCTGACATTCGGCCGGGTCCAGGTGCTGAGCGAAGCCCTCCACCCGCTGTCCGGCCGGACGCCCGCACAGCACACACGGCTCCGGCGAGGTGAGTACCTCTACCTCGTCGCCGCCCTCGGGCTCGGAGGAAGCGGTCTCGGCTGCAGCGGCGGCATCCGCGGCGACGGGCTCGGCCGCAGTGGACTCCACCGCGGGCTCGGTTTCGGGCGTGGTGTCGGTGGTGAGCTTGGTGCTCAACCCGTCCAGGAGGTAGGCGTACTTGACGCGCACCTCGCCGGCCGGGACCCGGCCGGCTTCCCAGGCGCTGACCGTGGACGGGCTCACCCCGAGGGCGCGGGCGACCTGTGCCTTGGACAGTTGGGCCTGCTCGCGCAAGGCGCGGCGGGCCGCGGGGTCCGGGAGGTCGGCCTGCGGGCCGACGGAGGCGAGGAGCGAGTCGATCGCGTCGAAGTCACTCACCGGGCGCTCCCTTCAGATGTAGGTGACGGGGTTGCGGGACAAGTGCGGGCTCTTGGTGGCGCGGCCGACGCGGTCGTCACCGCGCAGGAGTTCGCCCTGGAGGGCGTAGCGGTCGCCGTGCTTGGAGATGCCGGTGATCGTCGCGACGGCGAGGACAGTGCCTGACGTGTTGATGATCTGCACCTCGTCCTGTGAAAGGGCGCGGTCGGCGTTGAACTTCCAGATGCCGCGGCCGGCCTCCCAGGCCTCGTCCTCGCTCATGCCGGGCCGCCAGCCAATGGTCATCCGTTCGAGCATGTCGTCCGGGCCCGCCTCGCGCTCGGGGCCGATCTGGATCTGCAGCACCCGTCCACCTCCCAGAGATTTAACTCTTTAACTTGTTGCAAAGTTACCATCCAGACGTGTAACTTTGCAACAAGTTTGGAAGTAGCCAACTCGGCTGGCTCCAGCACGACTTCACCGCTCCGACCCTCAACGCGAAGGAGACCCACTCCATGGCCAAGGCGTACGGCGAAGTACTGCGCGGCATCCGCACCGACACCTGCTCCACCTGCTGCACGACCGGCGTGGAGCTGACCCACGTCCGGTTCACCGACGACTGGGACATCCGCCGCTGCAACGAGTGCGGCGGCCAGAACAAGCTCGGAATCCTGGTGCACGCCCGTCCCAGCGAAGTAACGCACCCCGGCGCCAACTGATCCCCCGCCCCGGCCTTCGGGTCTCCGCCTGCCGCCAGCCCGACGGCAGGCGTAGGCCCTTGCGCACGCTTCCAACTCAGATTCCGGAGTCCCCGTAGTTCCGGGCCCGGCGGGCCTGCTCCCCAGCCCGCTTCCTGCGCCCTGCGCACGAACTCCCGCTCAGTCTGCGCCGCCCGCCGGCGCGCCCCGGACGCCTCCGAGCACAGCCGGTCCGGATCAACCTCCGCCTAGTGTCTCGTGATCCTGATTATGTTACTTCGAGTTGTTATTGACGAGTTTCTTCACGTTGGCCTGGACGAGTCGGACCTTGGCGAGGATCTCGTCGGCGGTGGCGGTCCAGGTGAAGGGTTTCGCGTTCT
>Ga0307514_10001305_pt1 | contig 32088 bp, 28 predicted proteins | sample 16_EM_MG_FD_203088 | JGI IMG/M metagenome (GOLD analysis project Ga0307514, IMG submission 203088) | Populus trichocarpa ectomycorrhiza microbial communities from riparian zone in the Pacific Northwest, United States - 16_EM | ecosystem: Host-associated > Plants > Roots > Unclassified | place... | reverse complement strand
GCAGATAGGGGCGCCGAGGACATCGAGAGACTCAATGCAGAATTGGCGAGACGCGAAGATGAAATCGAGGGGGTTTGTTTAGAACTTGACGACTTCAGGAACCAATCCAGCGCGACACCGGGGTCTAGCGAGTACCGCTCCTCCGAGCCGCCGTCGTACGTCTCGCTCGCCTTTTTAGACAGGTATCATTCCTTACCGCGGAATTTTTACAGCTCTCCAACGATGCACATCGTGTCTACGTTACCAGATGACTGTCATAACACCTTGCCGCCGATCAAAAAGAGAACTCTTCTCGCCTCCCACATGGACGACGGAGATGAATCTGAGGATCCATTTGGTCCACTGGATGTCGGTTCAAATCCCAATCTATTCTCTGAGTACACTCAACAGCTCTCCACTGGTGACTCCGCGACCCCAAAGCCTTCCGAGCTGTCGACAACATTGGTAGGCTGTCTCCTGTACCCCTTGTCATACTCAAATATAACGTTGGAATATGCAAGGTTTCTGGAGATTCCGAAGTTCTCGACCAAGCACGCAAATCAATATCTGCACTCGAACAGCAGGTCACCGAGAAGACGGAGATCGCGAGGCGCGCGGTACTCGACCGTGATTCCCTGGGAGTCGTTGCAGCCTCTCTACGAGAGCAACTCCAGTCCCTTGAAACAGCGATGATCGCCGAAAAAATGGCTGCCACAGGTATCAAGGACGACCTCCAGACAACTTTGGAGAGGAGAGATATGTTTGAGGCAGCTTCGAATGCGAAGGATCAAAAGATACAGCAACTCGAACAAGAGGCCGGCGGGCTTAGACGAAAAGTCGAGGAATATGCTACTCTTGAAGGAAATTTACGGGACGAAATCTTAGGGCTCGAGTCTACCTTGTTCGAAACCAGGACGAGGCTCTCCGTAACCCAGGAGGACGCTTCACGATCGACAACCTTGTTGGCGATATCGCAAATCACACGAACGGGGCTTCTAGCACAGATCACCTCTCTCGAGTCATTGCTGGCACAACACCAGGCAGAAAGCGGACAGGAACTCTCGGACCTTCGGAGCGCCCAAGCGCTTTCCCTTGCAGAGAAACAAACTCGAGTGTTTGAACTCGAATCCTCCCTCGCGGTTGCTGGATCGAGTATCGCCGAGCTTCAGGAAAGGCTAACTATTATTACTTCATCGGTGGAAGACGAACGAAACATTCTCCAGACAAAGATATCCTCCCTACAACAGTCTCTCGAGGAATCCAATGGTGCAGTCGGACGTCTGGGAAGTTCCGACGAATCTTCAAGGCTTGCTTTACAAAACGTAACCAAAGAACTGGATGTGCTTCAAGCCCAGTTCGTCGCGGAAGCTCAACATTCGGCTGCCCTTGCGGATGCTCTGGAGGAAGCTCAAGGGCGGATGCAAACGGCGGAGAAAGAAATTGCAACCATGGAAGTAGAGAAAAAGGCGGACGAGGAAGCAGTTCGGCTGGCGACCACGATTTACAGCAAATTGCGCAGGCTCCACGCGGAGTGTCTGACCGAGATGGATGGGTTGGTGGGGATCATCCAGGAAAGTGGGAACGTGGATATGTCTAAAGTAAGCGACGTGGGTGCAACACATCAACCCACATGACACCCACTGCCTCACGTATGAAAGGAGACAAAGGCAAACGGGAAGGATGGAATGGAAGCGTTCTTGATCCTAGGTCGTCCCATCTAGCCCTAGCGTCAGGGTTTACATCTACCCTTCGGTAAGCCATAAATATATACTCTCTACGTTTCACCTACTCTTTATTGTGTATCTTGATGAAGCCGTCTCCGTCTCGCAACGAGTTACCCGTCCGCAGATCCCTGCGGAAGAAAAAAAAAACGACTTTTCCCGCAGCGATCGAAATTCGGAATGATCCACTTTGAGGACTTTGAGGGAGCCACGGTTGTCTTTTTGATCCCGGACGCTTGAAGTCGGGCGCTTGAGCATTTGGTTTTCGGCCATCCTTGGGGCTGTATATCTTGCAAATTTTCCTGGCCGCTCTAACTGTCCTCCCGGGATTAACCCTTTGATTTATCCGGGTTTACGCTATGGCAACACTGAGTTCTACGGTGTCCTACGCTGAAGCCCTAGAAACATTCGTGTGACTCGCTGGATGCCTCAAAAAGCGGAACATGCATGGCTTTCTGTTTCAAAACAATCTAAACCTCCTCGACTCCTTCAGCTCTCTCTCTCTCTCTCTTACGATGTCTTTCCGTTTACCGACCAACCCAGATGCATTCATCCCTCCGCCTTCTGAGCAACTAACGCTTGCACGCCCCTGGAGGGGTTCGTTTGTATATCCTCAGGCTCAGCCTTCGCGGCATGCAACGCTCCAGGAGATATTCGTCACCGCTGCGGAGACCGAAGGCGATAAGTGCGTTCAATCTCCTAATTTCTCAGACGCACCCTCAACTTTGACGCCCCCTCGTGTGACAGTCGCGTGGACCTCTGGAAACCACGCTTGAATCTCCATGTCACGAGAGCCCAAATGTCTTCACGAGATATTACGGTCATGATGCAACGGCAATCCGTCTCCCTTTGCGCGTTTATGCCGGACCGTTTGCCAGATCCCAACGTGCACTCGGCAAATCAAAAGCACTTCCATACCTTATCTCAGATGCTTTCTCGGAACAATCTCGTGAGTTTCAAGGTTTATCGAATAGTGGAGTCATATCGGGAAAGTCAGCTTTTGCTCATCATCATCACCATTTCGCTCCGGGCAGGTCGCGTTCGCTCCCTTCGATACGAACAACAGACGTGGTCCAGGCGTGCTGATTTTCTCTGTGCAGACTCCGGCCGATTCTCTCCTCGCCGGCGCGGTTTTGATGACTCCCGACCTCCTTGAAACCATTACATCGGGTGGAACTCCTCCCCAACCCGGAGCGCCTTCGCCATATCAACAAGTGACGGTGACACAACATACAGCCGCCTACCCCCAGCTTCATCAGCCGTACGGTTACCCGCCCACCAACCCGTCTTCCAGCGCACAATTCATCCGGGCCAAATCGGAGAGGGATCCAAGTTATTTCATCCAATACGACACTCAGTATCGGGAACTTTGAGCCGACCGATCAAATTCTTAAAGGCTGAACAATAATTACGCTTTGTTATCTGTCGGGCTTTTTCATCATCGTTTCGCAAAGCCCCCCAATACCAATTTGCACATCAATGCAGTAGTTGTAATCGCCCTGGTGAACACGTAGATCAATCAATGTGGCGGGTAGTAATCACGATTATAAAACAAGGACGTTGCGCCCAACATCAGGTGTGCAGATCAAAGCCTCGAAAAATGTGAATCAATCTCGACCACCCCGAACTTTCCTAGGGGAAGTTGCGGGCACCCATTCATCCCCATCACCATCCGCATCGGATTCTTCGACGTGGCCAGGCCTCCCTTTTCTTGGTCTTTTGGGGGGAGTTGTTGGATCGTCCTGCAGCTGGCCTTTTAGCGACCCATTTGCTTTCCGAGGGCTATTTGTCACCTCCTCTCTCAAAGGATCACGCTTGCGTTTCCCAGCCCTCGTTCTAGACCGCCAACTCTCTGATGGATCGTTGGCTACCTCGTTTTCATCGCCGTCTTCCTCTTTAATGTGTTCGACAGAAGCACCAGCAGAGGCCGAGGGGAGACTCGACTTCTGTCTCGAGGCCCTGCCGCTCCGTTTCGGCCGCGAGTTTCGAGAAGACCTCTTTGCGCGCTTGGGAGAGGGAAGCGATGGCTTGTTGTTCTTGACGGCCCACTCCATCTCGATGATCCTTTTCCCAGGTTTCTCGCGTCAGAAGGTCGGCTTAACCGACAGATCCCACAGTTCTACATACCTATCTTGGAGTTTTACGTTATCTGGAACGTACGTTCGGGCCTTTCGGTAAAGTTCCAGAGATATCTCCAATCGACCTCTGCGGGAGAATTCAGGAGATGAGGAAAGGGATCAGAGATAAGAAAAAAAAACATACTTTTGTGAGTACTCTCTGGCGAGGGCAACGTACGCTCTTCCAGTCTTCTTCTTGGATGCTGGCGAGAGTGCGGTAGCTAAATGGATATCCTCCTGTCTGCTCGCACGGCGGTGTCAATCAGTCAAAGACCGCCGGTGCGAGTGATCACACGAGACACTTACACTTTCTCCTCAAGTTCCGACAACCTTGCCCGAAGTTCATTATCAAGATCCCGATGATGCTTGAGCAGATCTTCAAGTATGTCGTTGATCTGATCTGGATTCGCAGATCCCGATGCCTCCGTTTCCATCGGTATGCCACTATCCTGCGAGGGTTCAGGCTTGACATCGAGAGATAGCCTCCGCTCCACCTCTGCCTCTTCAGCGCGTTCCTTCCGAACTTCTTCCTCCCTCGCAAGTCTCTCTTTCTCTTGCCTCTCCAGCTCCTTGGCGACCTCTGCCTTTACGAGAGCAGCAATTTGTTCGTTCATCTCCAATGTCATTGGCTGGGGTTGGACTTCTGTGACAGGCGGGAGGGGAGTGGGGGGTTTGGAGGTCTGAGCGCCTGGAACCGGGATCATAGATGTCCTCGACCTCGAAGGAGGTTTGACCGTGACACGAGAGGGGCCACCCTGCGCTGGCTCATTCGATCCAAGAGCAACAGGGATAACGGCCGCTGTCATCTTTTGCGGCGCTTGTTGAACGGCGGCGAAGTGGGGCTTCGGCGCAGGTTTATTATCTAATCCCCCCTAGTTGGTAAAACGTACTGATACCGGGAGGATAGTTCCTTACCTCGCTCATTAATCACAGGCTTGTTCTCGATATTCTTTGTTCGCACTGCAAAACTAGGGAAGGAATCAGCACGCTGGTCACCTTCTCGTGAGTCTCAGAGCGTACTTAAGGGTATTGAGGGTATCTTGACGAAACTTGGCACCAGGGGCGAGGTTAACGATCAAAAGACCAATTGATGCGCCCCCAAGGGCATCTTGGAGGATGCGTGTCAACTTGGAATTTCTGTATGGGATACGAGGCTTGTGGGTGGGGTTATAAACCAAGAATCGAGATACAGCCGACAGAGGTCACTTACAGCTCCCTGGTTCAGGGCATGAACTACCTGACCCAAGACGCTAAGGGACTTGTTGATGGCCGCAGATTCAGCCATCCGCGCGGCCTCGTTCCCCGTCATCTGCAAGAGGTCATCAAGATCGGCTGTCCTAACCACGTCTCCCTCCATACCTTGTTGTTCTCGGATCCTGCCAAATCGACCAGGACTAGTTTTCCGGTCAGAGCTAACGAAGCAAAGTCAAAGTCAAATGCGCAAGGTGTGCGGGGGAGAGTAACCGACTCTTCTGTCTTTCCTCGTCGAGGATGTTCATCTCGACCGTCAGGATAGCATGACTCCGTGAACTGGCGCGATTCAAATTAGTAGCACCGACTGACCGGGCTTTGGAAGCTTTACTATTTTTATATACGGTGCGCCATCATTCAGTCGACATCGAATCAGCGGTAAATGACGGCGACCCACGAGTAAATCCGTTGGAACTCTTGTTCCGTAGAAACAGGGAGTGAGGATAAATTGGCCACAAAGATTTGGCCTGCGTCATTCTCTCGTACGGGGAGCTTGGGTGCCTGCAACAGATTAACACCCATGAGCTTGGATACCACCCTCAATACTCGAACCAGCAACTTACTGTCTCGCGGTCACCCAAAAGGTCATAAACCTCGTCCTTGTAAATCTCGAAATAGGAGATGTTGAAGCTTAACTTCTTGCTCGGGTCTGGATGGGAACGATGCAGGATTTCCTAGGTATCCCGTAACTCAGTGCCCTGACCCCATAAACCCGCGACCATACGCACACGCATGACACGAGGGATGATGCCCGGCTGAGTGGGACTGCCTTGCATCGTATGAGTCTTTCCTGAGGAGGTTACACCATACGCAAAGATGGTCACAGTCTGGTGTGGTAAGCGCCATGGTCAACATTCTGCCAGGCGGGACGAGCCTTCCGGAGACACTCACAACTCCATCGTACAGAACGTCCAATAGGGGTTTCACATCGTCGTCGTAAATATCTTCTTGCGTCGCTTCTTGGTCATAAAAGGAGGAGAACCTGCCGGTGGATCGAGTAAAACCTTAGTGTCCTGGTCTCCAAGCCAACAACTACCTGCCCCTCCCCCTCCGCTATACGACTTACGGAAAAGTAAGGACTTGGTTCCTTTGGTTGGTGACGGAAATGGATGCAGCTCTAGAATTATCGTTTCGTGTGATCCTAATGCAATCATCTTCAGGCTCGCTATTGATCCTTGGGCGGAGTCGAGCAGCGATTCGAATCTTGTGCGTAGTGGATCCGGCGACCATGTCGTAGTGGGGTCAGTCGGCGAGGCGTCTCAGGAAAGAATGGCGAATAGAAACGAGAGGACGCGCTTGACTACAGGAGGAAGAGCGTATTCTGAGTCCAGCGGGTCGTTGTGTCTTGGTTTGTGCTTGACGCGTGACAGGTTGAAGTCGCGAATTCAACACGTGACCGTCACGCTCATGTTGAGCTTCAGCGGAATATCACGAAGGATGCGTATGATTTTATGAAAAACGTGTTTATGCGTCAGGTTGTACCATAAAAACGACAAACAGGGTGGAATAACTATGATGTTACATATGGACGAACTTGATTGAAAACTTTACAACGCCGTGCCGACCTCCCTGCTTGGGTGCAAAATGAGCGTCAGTTGGCCTGCCAAGGTCCGTCATGTCCAACCAGGTGGGAGGGAGACTCACGTTCTTTCTGTAGATGGACCAGACCGTTGAGGTTGATTCTGCAGGATCCACTCGCACCCCCACTCCTCCAGCTCTTCATATAAACCGTTCATACACGCTCCGCTCACTTCCGTTCCATCGTTTAGGTCACCCGAACCAGGGTAGCTCTCACGGGCACCAATTCGAGGTGTAATAACGTTCGGCGGAGAAGTTCCAGAGATACCTGTTTTTCGGAATGTAGTCTGAGCTGTAGTACCACTGGTAGACAAGGGTTCAATCGCTGTGGGTGTTGACCGTCCAGCGCCGGTGGCTCCGGGGGTAGAATGATGGACAACCCGAAAAGATCCCGAAGTAGAAACAAAGGAGATTGCAAGCTCCCCACCGCTATAAGGAGACGTCAAAGGAAGCGATCCATTAGCAGAGAACCTCCCACTCCTGTTGAAACTCCAGCCTGGATCAGATCTCGATCCCGAGCTGGACGATTCGACCTGCGTATCTTCCTCAGGTATAGAAAACAAAACACCAGGGACGCAGTAACCCGGCTTGCTCTCGAGCCCAGAGCTAGGAGGTTCGGTGTTGCCTCCGCCAGCGTAAGAGACCACATCTGAAGAACTGCTTGCATGTCCGTCGCCATTCCGGAACAGTGGGGACTCCGTTTTTCCAGCCACCAGAAGTGCGGCTTCTCGTCCCATATGGTCGCTGTATTCTTCGAGTTCGTAGGGCACTGTTGGGCTCATCCCTCCTTGGTAGGCGTACTCTGAATTGTAAGAAGGACTCTCCGAAACCACGCTGGCTCGTGCAGATGCTGAAAATGGAACGAGCTTTGCGCCGGTTATAGCGCTCGTAGGACTGGAGGCAAAGAGGGTCGGAGACTGTCCACCCAGGCTATCTTCCACGTAACTAGCACTACCTCGCCGCGAAACAATGAGGCTCTGATTCAAGGAGGTGGATGCGAAAAATGGAGAGCCTCCGCTCGCATTGACGAAGAGTGAAGGAGACGGAGATTTCACATTTGGGGTGACGTTGTCGAGGAGAAGATGGATGGGATAAGTAGAGGGGGACACGGGAGAAGGGTGTCCAGGACCTGGTGTGGGAGATTGTTCATCACAGGTGTGAAATTCTTGACTCGGAGAGCGTGGAAACCCAGAAGTGGTGGACGTAGAAGGATCCGCCTGGGACGGAGCGTACGGGTGAGAAATACGGCGATTGGCTGTTGGCGGTTCTGGGGTGTGCAAACGGAGTACAAAGTTCCCACCGAAAGAAGATTCCTTTGGTTCCACCAAGATGGGACTGTCGGGTGGGGTTTGTGTCGGCAAGATCGGAGGAGTCCTCCGCCTTAGGGTGCACCTCCTAGCCTTGGGAGGGATTCTGATCTCTGGGCTGGGCCGATCGAAGCTGCTTAGGGAAGTGCTAGAATTATGAGCCGAGGTCGGGATTTCAGTTGAATTCTTGGATAAGTAACCAGGTGACTGCTCAAGTTGGCTTTGACTGTTGCTAGAGATCAGTCTCACAAGGGCAGAATCCGGTAGAAGATTTCCTAGGGAGCTCTGAGTGGAAGAGGTGGGGGTGTCCAAGGCATAGAAGAACGATTGGTCTGGAGGAAATATAGGAGGGGCGACAGGCGGAAACGGTAACCCCAGTGACGGAGGAGCTCGACCCAGCCTATGGAACACGCTGAATTCTCTGCACTGACCGGTTGAACAAGAGGTCGGGTGATGTACAACGGAAAGAAACCTAAAGAAATATGACCCGACGGGTCCGATTTAGAACAAAATGAGGCGGCGTACGAGAACTGCGAGTTCGTATCATTGGTCACGGTTTGTTCCAATTCATTCATCTTGATTTCCCAATCCGGAGAACCGAGAAGGCCAACCAGAAACGCTGTTCGTGTTAAACCCCAGTCAGAACTGCGGTCTAAACGTCCCAGGTGATGCCGCCTACGTGGCTGAGAAGAGGGATTGCTTGAACGCATGTACCCACCACCAACATCCGCCTTCCGACTTTTCACGTAAAAGTATTTGACGATCAGCAGTAGAACGAGCGATCCAGGAACGACAGACAGATAAACAACGAGAGCGATAGCGGTCGGCGCCGAGATTGGTATCGGGACAGCGGCCACAGTTGGGGCGAGAACAACGAGCGTAGATAACGGCTTTAAGAAACGAGTGGACATGTTTTGTCAGGGTGGTATCACAGAGCGATAGTGTTGGTGGTCGCGGTTTGGGGCAACCAGGGAATCGAAAACATCCGTTCTCAACCACGTTGGAAAAGGTCACGCGAGTCAGAGGTCACGCATAGCACGGAGATGAACGCAGACTTTAGATTAGTCGCCGTGTTGAAGTTCACGACCAGGAAATAAATACAATAAAACACGACAAAATAGGACTCCCCCAGATTGCTCACCGCGCGGTCAAGAGCAGTGGCAGTCCGGTGGGATGATGATACCATGAGGTCTACGTTCCATTGTCCGATCAAGGCACGGTGACAACATATCGGTGGCGAGGCGCACAAACCCTGCAAAACCCAACAACAAAATGCTCGAGAACGCCCAAATAGACTACAAGTGGCCCCAGGAAACGAAAGCCTCAAGTCCAGAGGCAACAGCACGGGCATACAAATGCTGCGGTAATACCCCAAGCGAGGGCGCAGCTGGTAAGATATCAGTGTGGGCGCGCTGTGCGAGAGAATACGTGAAGGACTTACCAGCAGGTGATAAGCTGCTCGAGGTCAGACTCCTCTTTCTTCTCTTCCTGATTCACGTAAATGACTTGCGGTCCAGTGGCTTGTGGCTGAACCGGACGATCGACGACAATAACGTTGTTATTGTTGGCCATGTACGGCATAGATGGCATCGGGTTGAGTTGAGGTTGTTGCATTTGGGGCTGGTACATTTGAGGTTGTTGCATTTGAGGTTGTTGCATTTGGGGCTGGTACATCTGAGGCTGATGCATTTGAGGCTGGTGCATTTGAGGCTGGTGCATTTGAGGCTGGTGCATTTGAGGCTGGGGATAGGGTTGGGATTGAGTATGGGGATAAGGTTGGGATTGAGGGTTGGCATAGGCTTGGGGCTGGGGTTGCTGTCCTGGATTGTACGCGGCTACAGACACGAAAGAGTCAAGTCAAGCTGAAAGGGTAATGGAATAGTCCGGTGCTCACGAGGTGGAGGATTGACCCCATCATTCTGTACGGTCGGGATTGAAGGAGGGACGGTGGTGGACATGTTTGAGTGGTTGAGTGGGAGTGTTGAGGGGATGTCTGGTGGACTGGCGCATCTTATAGGCGAATGACAAACACAGCTCCGGAACATGGAACAGGGTCAGGGCACCACCCACCCTCAGGGCGCTGTAATCGAAGAACATCAAGCTGTCGCCCTGACAGTCGTTTCGACCAAACGGCAGAAAGGGGGGAGATATCTTCACGACAAATGATCAACGCTTTGACAGCGTGTGTCGGTTTCGTTCCCAAAGGGGTTTGGATGTCTACTAATGCATCGATGGGTTTTACAGCGGCGCAACGGAGTTCACTTCATCGCAGTTTGCGGGGATCTTCATCTGTCAGAACCCAGATTCAGACACTCAAATCCAGGCAATCACCCGCCGAGACACAAGTGCCGTCGATTCACTTTCTACATATTGGTACGGTCAGATTTTCTGATCAGGCACCGGTGGATATGAAATAAACTCGCCATTGAATTTTCCAAGTCTCCGCGGAAGCAGAACAATCAGACCCTGGCGTGAGAGTCAAGGTTCGCCGCTCAAACTACCAGAGGCGGGTGCGAACGATGTGAGAGGGGCACGTGTCCGACGGAGAGGAGGCCACCATCAGAAAGCAACAAAGAGGACTACCATTCAGGCAGGCGGTGAGTGAGTAACCTTGGTTTCAGCCAAGAGTTGTACATAATGAATTCCATTAAGAGCATAGCGCAATCAATCTAGACATGGCGGTGATTGCAATGGGCTTCAAGTCAACGACAACAGCGGTCGTGGCAAGTGGTGTTAGGGAGGCAATCGAGTCGGATGGGGAAGGTCACGAAAGAAGGAAGATGTCAGGTCGTGAGAAATCTTGAACCTCTCGCTCGGGAGAGGGATCGGCTGCGCCGGCTTCGCGGATGAATCCGATGATGGGGATCAGTGGTCAGCACAAGGTGAGGGTGTGGCACGCAGACGACCGCCCAAGCGACAGTGGAGCGGCGATAATACTTTCCCTAAACTAGCAGGAGCCGGCGGGGTTGAAAGGGGGGGCGATATATTTGTGAGAGTTTTGAGCGGCGCATGTGGACGGAACATCGACAGCTTCACCGCAAATCTCATCAACCGTGTTCGAGGACCGGTGACCTCACGGAAGCGCGACAGGTAGCGTGATTGTACCTGGTCGAGTTTTCACGGTTAAATGGGATACAGATAGCGAGCGTACAAATGGTACAACATATCTCCTCGGGAGTAGTATACAACTTCAGCAACAGAGACAGCAGGGACATAAACAACCCGCACAGAGGCCAAGGCAACTGAAGAGAGGCGCTGGGTCAACGGTGACCTGTGAACATCGATAGTCATGACGGAGACTGACCAAGCGGTGGCGCACAATCCGGCGTCATTGTCTTTGTCTTCGCGACGTTCTACATAGACGACTTGAGGCTGGGGCTGGGACTGATATTGCCCGGATCCGTGGGGCGGGTCTGGATTAGGATGGTATGAATATATATATTTTCTATCGGAAGGCATCGCTGACTTTGTGGATGGTAGGCCTGGTTCGGATAAGTAGGAGGAAGACCTCCTGGCTGCTTGTCTTGAGGATAAGTCTGCTTGGACATGGTGGACACTGGTGCAATCGCAATCCGACTGCGGACCGGGGCCGGGAAGAGGGTTGCCGCCACATGTGGTTGCACTTGGCGTTTGATCGCCTTAGGGGTCTGTGCGAGACAAGATCGTCCTTACCGTCCTCGCACCTCACTCGTCCCCCGTCCCTCGCCTGGGCCACCACAACCAATGCCGTTCGTGCGATATCTCTTACACGATGGTCGCGAGGTCTCCCAGGACGACGACCACCAATTTGATTCAAATTTCCCCACCCATCTCTCGCAGTCCAGCGAGAACGATGGTCAAGGTTCAAGCCCAGATGTCCCCGGCGGTTCCTCCCCCCTTCAGTTCCATCTTCCGTATTTTATGACCCTTGGCTCTTCCACCGTAGCTCCCGGTGGAGGCGCAGAGGTCCTTCCCTTCTCCCAGGTTCAACCAACTGGCGATCCTTCTCCCGACTGGCTATCCAGCTCACTCTTCCCTCTCTCGCCCGGCGACCAGTAAGCTTTCGCCCTCTTGTAGCCAATCCCGTAAGATAAACCGTAAATCCCTACCCTCTAGACTTCTACCGGGTTCGACTAGCGAGTTTTATGCCCCATATTCCTCAGTTCTCGACACCAGCATCCTCCGTTCTCCTTACCCAGTTCCCCCTCTACTTCCCCGACTACCTGCCCCCCAGCAACAATCTGCCCAAGACCCGAGTGCTCGCGATGCAAACGCTCAGATTGACCTCGACCAATTGCGGTCTATGGCAATGCTCTCTAGCAACCTCACCAACACTCCGATAGCTGGATCCTCCAAGGCCTTGGACCAGATATCTGCCAGGCTCATCAATCCTTCCGCCTTTGGTTTTCCAATCTATTCCACAAGCGGGTTCGATGTCTTATCAATAATGGCCCGGGTAGCGACCCCACCCAACCCCACCCTCAAACTCGGTCCGGTCGATCTCTCTTGTTCATTCCTCATTGTTGATGTCCGGCGGTATGATTCCCCTGTTGTTTACGCCTCCCCGGGTTTCGTCACCTTGACGGGGTACGCCGAACATGAGGTCCTTGGACGAAACTGCCGCTTTTTACAAGCCCCAAACGGCAACGTCGTCAAGGGAGAAGAGCGTCGCTACACCTCTCACTCGTCTGTCGCGCAGATGAAAAAGGCGGCTGTCGCGGATAAAGAGTGTCAAACCTGTCTAATCAACTACAAGAAGGACGGAACCGCGTTCATGAACCTTGTTTCCATGATCCCCCTCCCTGGCGGCATCCACAACACTCCACAGGAAGCTGACCAGGTCGCATACCACATTGGTTTCCAAATCGACCTTTCCGTACAGCCAGATGCAATCCTACGAAAACTTCAGGACGGGTCCTATGTTACTGACAATGGCAATCAGAATATTTTCCAGCCCTCGATGAGTGCCCTCACCCAACCTATCAGGGATCGTAGATTCTCATCGATGACATCATCCTCTGTGATCCCCGTCTCCAAGTCGCTCCGTGTCCTCTTGGCGAACGACAGGTTCATCAAGTCCATCCCCTTCACTCCAATGCCCTCTAACAGTCCGTCCCAGTCGATGCTAAAATCCATTCCATTCGACGACGACCAACTGTTCAGCTTCGCCCTCCTCGGCAGCGCTCCGGACTTCATACACGTCTTGTCGCTCCGTGGCTCGTTCTTGTACGTAGCCCCTTCCGTAAAGCACGTTTTGGGATACGCCGCGGAGGACCTGTTGGGCAAGATGATCTCGGACTATTGTCACCCCGCCGATCTCGTCCCACTGATGAGAGAACTCAAGGAATCATCCACTATTCCTTCCACAGAGGGCGGTCCGCCGGCCGTGCCGAAGAAAGTTGACTTGCTCTATCGCATCAAGTCCAAGGATGGCGTTTTTATCTGGGTCGAGAGTCGCGGCCGGCTCCACATAGAGTCTGGAAAGGGCAGAAAGGCAATCATCCTCAGCGGTCGCGTGAGGCCGATGCCCAAACTCACTTGGGGATCCGTTTCGCAAACAGGAGGGCTTGCCGTAGCCGCACCCACCGCGAACGCAGACTCCACTGCATCCGGAAGTTCACGAGAGTTTTGGGGGACTGTCAATCCAAACGGAACCTTCCTCTCCGTTGGGGTGACCGTGAGGGAGCTCCTAGGCTGGAGCGTCGCAGAAGTAATCGGTCAACCACTCGAAGGTTTCGTCGTTAGTTCCACGGATCAGCGGCGACCAGAGTACAACACCTACCGGATGGTTTCCGAATCCTTGATTGCCGCCTCACGAACAGAGACTGCCGGCCCGACGCAACTCGCGTTCGAGATGAGGAAGAAGGATGGGTCCAAAATCCGAGTCCTCATGGTTATCTATCACACTCTTCTCCCCCGATCCACCCCGTCTCTTCCGGATCCATTGATATGTCAGGTGAAGATGGCGAGCGACTCCATCTACGCTCCGGTCGTCAGACGATCCGAGGTGCATGTGTTCCAGGAGATGGATATTTCGCGGAACACCAGTTGGCAGTATGAGCTTCAGCAGCTCAAGTATGCTAACCAGAGGTTGTTGGAGGAGGTTCACAATTTGGAGGCTCTGCAACCGAACCGCCAGACCAGCAGATCAACCCACACTGCTCCTGGAAACGGCACCATCAGTATTGGTGCGTTGGGTTATCCGAGGTCTTCGAATAAAAGCTTCGTGGCGGACCGACGAGTATCCCTCCCCACTCTTTCCCCAGCCCCCGGAAATCTTTCTGTGCAACCACCTCTTCTACCGCAGTTCAACCCTTCTCTAGCTAACCCCGCCACTCGGCATCCTGGTTCCGGACCCAGTGGTGCAGGTTAGTCTATTCCAGATATCACATACACACGGTTTTCTTTTTGTTTTGTGCATGCTTCGTCTGCTCCTCTTGTCTCCGAACCCTGACTTGTTCCCACCCCCGGTCCTAACACCCCACGTCGTGTTGCTTCCCTGATTAACCTCGTCTCGTTTTGCTTGTCGTGCCTCTGTCCGCTTGTCTCGTAAACGCACCTTCGTCCTCTCGCCCCGTCATGTCCTGTTTTGCTTTCCTACCGTAGATCGATCGCTACAGTTTCTTCATACACGCATTTGCAACTGGGATTGATACACATATTACACAGCGAATTATATGCTAGTCCTTGAACGTAACGGATTTAAAGGTGCGTTTCACCCCTCTTCTCTCCAAAAAAAAATGGGACATCGACGATGATGTCGAATATTTATCCCGAAGAAAATCGGAGGCGGTGCATGCCAATATACAGGCGGAAACGAAAAAAAGAAAAAGAAAACAAACGGATTGAGGGAATCACGGGAGGGGTTCCTGGCTACTCGATAGCCGGTTCAGATGGATGTAAACATCGGTGCCAAATCCGTCGATGGATATCAACATCAAGTCTCCTCCGAAGTACCTGGCGTACTGTGAATTGCATTCAGTCAGTGGTCTGGGGCTGCATCGTAGATCTAAAAAAAACCCTTACCAATCTTGAGAGTGGAAGACCGTATCCAAAGCCAGCCATGGGCGCCCTAAAATCGCTCGCCTGAAAATCTTGGTCGAGATTCTGTCCCTCCATAGTCGTATACATGTACGTCCAAATGAGAGATATTGCGCTCCTGGGGATTCCTCCTCCCTCGTCGGAAATCTTGATGGTGATGTCCTCCTTGCCTTCAACGACGATGACCTTGATGGGAGGGAAGTGGTCTTCACGGTCGGGACCGTACCGCTCGACGACCGCCCGCAACGAGTTTTTGAGTAGCTCGAAGCAGATATGGGACAAGTGACCGGGAACATAGCTGAAGTGAAGGTCCTTTGGGCAGATCAATTGTACCGGGGGACCTTTGAACATCCTGAGTCGAGAACAAGTCAGAAGCCTTGGCATGGCGGGGAGGTGGAAAAGAAGCTACCCGTAATGTTCTTCGCATACGTATCTCGCGTTCTCGATCGATTCTTGGACGATGTCGTGAATGTTCTGATCATTGGATGTCAGTCACCTAGGTCGCGTGACGACGACCCCTGTACCTACAGATTTCGTGCAGATGATTCCAACGTAGTCGGGGTGAGGTTCGAGGGTGTTCAACGCGATGTCTACAACGAAGAAATCTCGAGTGAGCTTCCGATTGATAATCCTTTGTCGGAGTTTGAGCGTACGCTGTCCAAGCAAGAAACGAATTCCGATCCGAGACAGATAGAACCGATCAAGCCAAGCTTGGATTTCATTGTCTATCTTGCGTGCGTTGTGTGTTCGCTTCCACTCGAGTACGCCCTGCGCGACGGTGGTCACAGTGGGGTCGTGTCTCCGCTTGATGTCTTCCAGAAGTTTTGTGAACTTGGCATTGTAATCCCGGATTTCTGGTGGCCAAACTATCCCAGAGGTCTGGGCATAATACCTGCAAAGATGTGTGCCTCGGTGTGAAGAAACAACGGCGTACACGACAAACTCACCTCTTCTCGATCGGAATCCTCATCTTCCCACTCCCTGGGTTGCCCAGACCTCCGTTGAAAGACGGGTTTGGCACCGACTCCGGGAGGTTTCTTGACGCAGTCGAAGTCAGCTTCAGTGCTGTCTGAACGTCTTTAGTGGTCTTCACAGTTGGGAACGAGATCAATTCCTGCGCAAAATGACGCAATGTTTTTAGGCCCGTGTGGGGAAAACAGCCAAAGTACGATACCTCGAACGACTGGGCATACCAATCCTTGACTTTGTTTATCGAAGGCATTGCGCTGAGGTTGTGCGGTAGCTCGTCGAGTTCCTTCACCCTGTGGGCCAAACGCACCGGAAGTTCCTCTGTCAGAAAGTGTCGCGAAGGTGGTCAGCCAGATCAAGGCGTTCAGAATGAGCAGAACACACACCGAGCAAAAATTGGCTCGCGCGCAAAAGTGTTCCTTGGCTGGGATTCTGCCCAAACAGAACCATCTGTTGCAGCGAGACTAAGGAGCATACAGTCAATACCAGACCCATGCATTATAGAACGTTGGTGGCCAACGACGCACCTCCTGTCTGCTGGAACGAGGCAAAGTGGCGGATTTTGTCCCATAAGCTGGGACTGATTTTGTAGGGCATGGTGGTGGATCACCAAGAGAAGGGGAGGACGTGACTAGATCTTGGCCGAGGGCATTAGAATGCGGGGGGACCGCCGAACGGATACTCAGTTCCGCGTTCGCTTATCTCCGAAATCACGAGCCAACGTCGACTCTGCCATTAGTACTAGGGCAAATTTACTATAGGGTATAGACTGTGGTAGCAAAGTGTGGTACACGGTCTCCGTTCAAGAACAATTCAGGTCAGTGGACGCTTTGTGGACGCATAACCTCCTGGTATATCAATACTGTCCAGTGCGAGTTTGCTTGAGCGGGCCGGAACGCCGAAAAAGTCGGCTTCTCACCTTTTAGCTGCTCCTTGCTTAGGGCATCTCCGTAGTCGAAATCAAACGCAAAGGGGTCAAGAGGGTCGGCCATAGGCTCGTCTTGAGGATCATGGTAGGACTTAGACCCATGTCAGACCACCGCTCTTACTCGATTACTCAATTTTGGAGCGCTCACCTCAAGGTAAGGGTGCTTCAGAGCCTCTTCCACCGTTATTCTCCTCTTGGGACTGAAGGTCAAACACTTCTCCAAGAGGTCAAGCGCCTATAAAGGGTTAGGTTTTCATGTGGTTGCTTCACACGGTTGCATACCAAAGGATTTGCATTGGGAAACAGGGAACTGAACGGCTTTTTCTTCCGGAAAGGCAGAGCCCTGATGTACTCACGCGAACGCTGGGACGTTATTGCATAGAAGTCGTCCAAGGATGGTGTTCCCAGAATATCGAGGATGATCGATAGTTGATGATGATCTAATGGAATGTGAGAAGCACGGATGAAAGGTCAGGAAAAGACGAGGTACAATCTCGTCCAGGGAACAATGGCTTCCCAGAGAGCATCTCCGCGAGCACGCATCCAACGCTCCAGACGTCGATTGCACGGGTGTACTCTTTGAACGTTAACATGACTTCAGGGGCACGATACCACCTGGATTCTTGTCAACAGTCGAGAAGGCACGCAAGACAAGCAGACTTACCTCGTCGCGACATATTCAGTCATGAACGTACTGCTATCGTTCGCGACGTTGGGTGGCGGCCTAGCTGATCTTGCGAGCCCGAAGTCACAGAGCTGAGTTTTCACCGATGACATGAGGGAAATTAAATTAGCGGGAGGCATGGTAACAGTCGCCAGAGTCCACCCACCTTGAGATCGCAGTTGGAGTTGAGCAGGAGGTTTGAAGGCTTTAGGTCTCTATGGATGACGTCCGCCGAGTACAATGCCTTCAGCGCTCTAAAAGTCTGTGGCCGTCGGTAAGCTGATATGTGGCGTCAGATTCATTGATGGCAGACCTACTTGATAGATAAAGTATTGACAGTGGTCATCGCTGAGTTGTTGAGTTCGTATTACACGATGCAGATCCGTCTCCATGAGTTCCTGCACGAGGTAAACCTCTTTGAACCCATCGAGACTGGGGGGTTTCAAGATGTCGAGAATAGAGATGATGTTCTCGTGATGGAAGTGACGCAACAACTTTATCTCGCGCAGCGTTCTCAAGCAGAACATAGAGTGATCAAAGGGGGTGATACGCTTTATCGCAACCTTCCTCTGAGTGGGTATGTGTACGGCGGAGCTGTCCAAGGTCGGTGAACTGGAATATACAACGAACGAGTGAAAAAGCACATACCAGACGACACCGTATGCACCCTCACCAATAACATCCAAGACCTGATAGTTGGTGCCACTGGGCATGAAGCTTGCCAAACGCTCGTCCATGTCGCCCGGACAGCACAGGTGGTCGTTGTCAGTCGGAGTGCCTGAAGGTGGCTGAGACTATTGTCCGGTCGAGTTCCCGATTATTGTTATTATAGCATTATTTTCTATGTCGTAAATAAATATTTATGATAATATACAAAATTCTTGTTATCTTTGTAGGTTATCATCAAAGTTTGGTTAAACACTCGACCTCGCCTAACCCGGATAGATCTCCCTCGACACCTGCTGCTTATTTTTTTTTCTTCCTCCTTCGTTCACGTCCTCACCCCACCCATCCCTTTGTTCGGTCCTCACCTCAATGTCAAGCCCAACAAAGGCAGAAAAACATACCAACAACTCCCACCGTGGCGACGATAACGAGGAACTGGGGAGAGAACGAAGCAACAAATCCAAAACAGCCTCGACCAAAGGTATTATCTCATCCGCCCACCGACCTAACTTTTCCTCCCGCTAATACGTGGCGTAAATCCCCAGGTAAAGACCTTTCGCATGTCCCTTGCAAATTTTTCAAGGTGGGGTCATGTACTGCCGGATCTGCCTGCCCCTTCTCCCACACCGCCGTAGAGCCTGGTCAGAAGGATGTCTGCACCTGGTTCGTGAAGGGGAATTGTAAGTTTGGGCACAAATGCGCCCTTGCACACATCCTTCCAGGTCAGAACATGTCCATGGATCGAAAGAACAAGAAGGCGGCTCAGCAACAGGCAAACGCTTCAAACCAGGGTAGAGATGGAGGTCGTACGAAGAAGTCCAAATCTTCCGGACTGAACGGAGGCGAGGGCAGGAACGCTCTATTATCCGGGTCCACTGCCCCCACACGTGTCCTTGGTAATGCCTCACGCCCTTCCCCGTTCAAGGCAACAATTTCCCCTTCTGCTCCCGCACCTCCCGTTAAAGATATCGATTTTACGCTCTCTGGTCTGCCAGGTGTGGACGAGGAATCTTTTCCTGCCCCTACTCGCGGGAGATCTCCTTCCAAAGACGACACTCAGGAAACCACCAAAGATAAAGACACAGACACAGCGTCTGAGGAATCCAAGGAAATCACGTTGGAAACCAAACCCCCGTCTCCTTCCCACACTACCATCCCTCCTGTCCCAAGGAGGGTCGCAAAGCCCACATCCCCCAAAGTCAACGAGTTCGGTGCGATCGGGTCTACCCCCACTTCTGTATCTCCAAGAAACCGCCTTAACAATCTCTCCCCCGGAACTTCTCCATCCAAAGGTCTTGGGGTGCTTTCATCCTCTCCATTTTCTGCCCCCGGTCACCAGACAACTTTCGCTACATATGATCGTTCTCAAGATTCCGTGGATTTCCTGGATTTCAGGTCTCGAGCCGGACTTGCATCCTCACTTGGAGCAAACCAAACCTTCACGGGCGAGCCCTTGCCCTCCTCTCAGAGACCCATAGTCTTGAGGACGGATTCCTTGGAAGGCTCTGCGGTGGAAGAGGAGGACCTCGTCCCAGGTTCGTTGACGGACTTGCTCACCCCGGAGGAGAGGTTTAGGCGGATGTCCCGTTCTAAAGCCGACGGTGAGGGACTTCAACGGCCCTCGGAGTCTCACCACCGTTATTCCCGATCTGTTCCAGCACCTTCTCTCCTCAGCGAAATCCGTTCAATCTGGGCGGAACCTGGTGTCGCTGCGTCGCCAGACCAACGGACTGGATTAGGTGGTGGTTTGGGAAACGGCACACCGAGCTCCTTCACATCGAATTCTACATTTGGCGGTCGTACCCTGGAAGACGCACTTGCCCCTTCAAACGCGTCCGCAGCATTTTTATCCGGCATGCACAGATATCTTGGCAATAAGGGGCCACAGCAACACGCCACCCTCCGTCCTCTTCCGGTGCTGCACCCGAACTCGTATAACTCATCTACCAACCCTTCGTTGTCGTATTCTGCTGGTCTCAACGGTTCCGCTCTCTCCCCTTCGCGAGTGTCCGCCCTTTCGAACCAGATGCACGATCTTGCGCACCACGAACCGTACACCGCAAACGATGTTCCCGGCAGACCAATTCCTGGGTTCCGTGGAGAGGGTAGGGAGGATAAGAACGTGATGGCCTCACCTTCTACTCGTGCCCTCCAGTCTCACGAGCCCGGTCAGAGCTTGCCGCAAGGTTTGGCAGCGGGTTACTCGAGGATACATGCGCTCCCCCCTACCATATCCCCCGCCACTCCAAACGCTTTCAGTCCACCAAAGCCATCTGGATTCGGTGCTATTGGTGGCGACTGGGGAGATCTGTCGTCGAGCCCCCGGGGCGGGGGCAATCTTGATGCCGCGGTCACTCGACTGTCTTATCCGTCCGCTGTGTCGCGAATTTCCGCTGGACCCTACTCCACTAGTAATCGTATCCCTAGCTCACGTGGATTTGCAAACGGCACCGGTTTGTTGAGTCCTCTCAGCAAGCCTGCCACTGTAGATGTCGACGACTTATTCAATATGGAGGAGTGAGGGTGTCTGGGCCTTGAATCATCACATCGTTGTGCTGGGGACCCTCGTACTTTCCTATCTTTCTGGGCATCGTTCTGTTTTATTCCGATCCGTCTCCGATCCGTCTCTCCAAGGCAGCGTTTCCGCTTGGCCTTTGTAACGCATTTATTCGCTTTGAAGCGTATCCGAACACATCCTATATCCATGTCAAGCTATCGTGTACTATGTCTTCGTTCTCATTCGTTTGTTGTCTCTTACTTGTTGACTACGTCTCTGCATCTGCACTCGACCAGTACCCATAATGTATCCCCAACTACTCCCTCTTCCGTTTTACGCAGAATTTCATTGTCAGAAATCAATAATTATTTGGCCGATGTGAGCGGGCGGCGGCATCAATCTGTGATCGAAATGCTCTTCCGTCGCTTTGCATCAACAACCTCACGGAGGCTTCCTCTTACGATTCGTCAGCTCCTTGCCCAGGAACCTGACCCCCAGACTACACTGTCAGTAACGGGTCACGTCAAGTCAGTTCGAAAGCAAAAGCGAGTCGCTTTCGCAGCTATAAGTGACGGAAGCTGTCCGGAGAAATTACAGGCCGTTTTAAGTCCCGATGGCGCGCATGCGTTCGTGATGCCGTTCTTTTTTGGTGCACCTATCTCGCTGACACCTTGAGTCAGGTTAACAAACGGGTGTAGCGTCCGCCTCACCGGTCGTCTCGTGCAGAGCCAAGGAAAAGGACAGACGAAAGAACTGCAAGTAGATAAATGGGAGGTAGTGGGAGCATGTGATCCAGAGGTGGTCTCCTCAACCTGTTCGCTGGAAAGGAGAAAACCGCACGCTAATATATTCCATGCAGGTGTACCCAATCCAAAAGCAAGCACTCTCGACAGAGTACTTACGGGACCACGTTCACCTGCGACCACGCGTGGACTCTATCGCGTCCATGTTACGCGTCAGGCAGTGCGCGGTGGATGCCATTCATGATTACTTTCGGGTAAGACTGAATTCCGTGCTGGGGTGGTCCTAACTCTGACGAATCCCAGCATGAAGGGTTTATGCACGTGCATACACCCATCATAACCGGTAACGACTGCGAGGGTGCCGGAGAAACCTTCAAACTGTCACCCGTTGCGCACAGGACAGGTTCATCTCTTCCTCCCACGGAATTCTTTGATCGAACCGCATATCTGACGGTATCGTCGCAACTACACCTCGAGGCTTTTGTGCATACCATTCCACGGGTTTACACTCTTTCACCTTGTTTCCGCGCCGAGCGCAGCCAGACTAGTCGCCACCTGAGCGAGTTCTGGATGCTGGAGGCCGAATGGGGATTTATTGATCGAGTCGGAGACGTCTGCGACATCGTCGAAGATTCGGTCAAACGCATCCTGAACCACCCTGGATTGGCAAAAGACCTAGATGTCCTGTGGAGTGGTGGGGATGTGGAAAGACGACAAAGGGTTCTCGAAGCCAAAGGGACGGCACCCTGGGCTCGGATGTCGTATGCGGAGGCGGTGGAGGAACTGGAGAAGGTCAAGTCGAAATTTCAGTTCGAGCCGATGTGGGGAAAGCCACTCCAAAGCGAACACGAACGGTGGTTGGCGGATCAGGTCGTCAAGGGACCCGTTTTCGTAACGGACTACCCTTCGGTTCTTAAACCCTTCTATATGCGGGCCAACGATGATGGTAGAACGGTTGGTTGCTTTGACCTTCTCATGCCTCATCTTGGAGAGCTCGTCGGCGGATCGCTGAGGGAGGAACGAGTTGACCTTTTAGACAAGGCGATAGAACATCATGGGTTGGACAAGCGAGATTACACTTGGTATAGGGATCTGCGTGTGTACGGTGGAGCGCCTCATGGAGGATTTGGACTTGGGTTTGAGAGGCTGATCGGATGGATGACCGGTACTGAAAATGTACGGGAGTGTATTCCGATTCCTCGATGGGCTGGGGGTCTGTTATTATGATATCCTCGGTACGAATAGCCCTCAGTAACATAGATTACCCCTGGTCTGATGGAACTACCGGTGATTGTGAATCCACCTCAAGAAAATCAATATATTTTACTTCCCCTCATAGCAGGGTCGAGAGAGACCCAGAGGCTTCCTCAAGCCTAATCCAAGTTTTCTTTTTGTGAATTCACACCGCTGGCTCCAGGACATGCTAACCTAGTGAACGTAACCTTTGAGAACCCCCCTTACGCATTGCGCGAGCCATCCCCCTCAGAATCTATAGGACCCCGTCCGCCGTGTCGACTCGGGAAATTGCCTCCAAACCGCGTATCTGGAATTACGAAGCCTCGGAAATTTCGCTTGAAACTCACCTGACCTTGCAAGTCATGTCGTGAGGAAGAACTCTAATCCTACCGTGTTCCGGTACCACCTTGATATTCGACCTTTTGGTTTGATTGGTGTACGCGATATCGATGTGGAGAGGCTTGCAGATTTCACCTCCTAACCGTCTCGTGAAATTGTACCGTGCACGGGGGTATATAGTTCCCCAGTAGCTTCGTTGTCCCATCCCGGGTCGTGGTGATCTGGCCGGAGACTAGGAAGCAACTCCTGCTCGGACAAATCCTGGGGCGCTTTTGTCGCTTTCCTTCGGCGGCAAGATGGCCGAGCGGTCCAAGGCGTGTGACTCAAGCGAAAGGGATCAAGCCCCATCGTTTGCCTGATGTTATCGGGTTTCTCATCACCGTATGGTGGCGTGGGTTCGAATCCCACTCTTGTCAATCTTTTTGAAACTTCACAAGTATTGAGTCACCGGGGTATCATCGTACTTGAAACCAGTTCAATCATTAAGAGTACAACATGTTCGTCAGAATTAGTGCGCGGCGCCGTTGCTATCCCGAGCACGCACAAGCACTGCCACCAGCAACCCTGGGACGTCGTTCGACCGAACGTACCGATCCACGAGATAGCTCAAATCTTCGTCGATCCCTGTAATCTCTGCGTCCGCGAGCTCACACGTATTTGGCACGAACAGTAGTTTCACCTTCAGCTCGCGCAGTTCTGGGGCCGACGTTATCCTGTATATCAATTGTAGCTCGTTCTCGGATTCCACATGGAGGGTTTCCAAGGTGAGGATTGACTGGTGAAGAGCGATGGCGGCGGTGTACCTAGACGGATGGTGAGCCGTTCGCGGTTCGCGGCTGGGAGCAGGAGTATTGCCATATACCAATCGTACAGCCCAGCATATCTGGGGTCCTCAACTTCGTCCACTTTGCTGCTCCGGATCTTTTCAACTTCTGCCCGTTGGCTCCGCAAGGCCTCGAGTTGCTTCGACTTGGCCTTGATGTCCTCCTTTACGGCAGACACCTTCGCGTTCATCCCCTGTAGTTCGTCCGCAGACTCTTGCATCTTCATAATCTGCGAGTCGAGTTGAGCCGACGCGGAAGAGACGGTCAACCTTGGTTCTGGGTGTCGTTGTTTGGACCTCGTGAGCGCCAACCGTGCATCGAGGATCTGTTGAGAGAGAGACGATATCTCTGTTATGACCGTCTTGGCTTTCTCGTAATCTAAGTCCACAGAATTATGCGTCAGGGTCGTACACCATATAGAACAGTGAGGGAATCAAACCTTCTTCGACTAATGGAGCTAGATCGCGGGTGTCCTTTTGCTTTTCGCTGAGCTTATCTTTTACTGCCCTCAGGGCACCCTTCTTCTCCTCGTTCTTCGCTTTCAGTTCCTCGTTATCTGCAACTGAGATAGCCGGTCCCTCTTCGCTCATGATCTCAACGACATACTTCTTCTTCGCGGCTTGTTCGAGGTACCTGAACTTGAGGTTCCGCAGGAACTTCTGGATAGGAGGACGACATGTTCTGAGACGCACGTGGTGCCGACAGTGCAGTGTTACTTGCCTTTTGGAACTCCACGTTTGCTGCTAACGCAGCGGGCAGGAGGGCATCAGGGCCGTCATTAGAGGTCGGCCACTCCTGATCATCGTGAGTCTTTTTCGAGAGGAACTTTGGCTTGGACTTGAGAAGCAGTAAATCAGCGTTCTCGAGTTCAGTGTCGAGTCTGTGTGCTGCCTCGTGGATGGCTGGGTTATTTGACATCATATCGGGGGTGTTGAACTTGTTGAACGTGATCGGCCGCACACTACTAGTGGCAGCGGGAAGCGAAGCGACGCGACGCGACACGCGTGCATTGGATTTACTTTGAAGCTCAACTTATCTGCTGTTCCTCCCCCCAGGGCAGGCGGTCGGTCGATAAGATGAAACACAAAATTCGGCGCAGCAATCGGGCGATGTTTGATCTAAAACACATCGTTTCTTTGGGTCATACGTTTCTGGTTTAGTACAAGGATAGGAGGTATCCCTACAAAGGGGAGACAGCTATGGTAAAACTGAGGTACGAGCTAACGAACCGACGAGGGAATAACAGTAGGAGAGCGGGGAAGCGGGCGTGTCAGGAAGTGTGATCAACACTCTTCCAATGTAGAACTCGCTACATTTGGAGCATCGCGTTCCTTGCTCTTGAAGTTTGATCCTACCGCAGGAAGGCCTTCGAATCCTTCGCCGCCGGAAAATGTGCCAAAGAACGGTGTCGCAGGGCTAAGTGTAGAGGGTGTCCTACCATGGGACGAGTAAGTCAAAGCAGGGGAAGCAAGCGGCGAGTCCGTGTTATCTTGTTTATCGGCGTAGGTCGAGCGATGGTCGGAAACATGGTCAGTTCCTTTCGTGGTTCCGGTGGGTTTAAATGCGCCCACGTGCCCACCGGTGAATTTCTTGTCGTCAAAAACATTTTCGTAGGAGTTAGAAGAGTTGTTGAAAGCCTGAGATGGGCGTAAACGGTCATTTGTGTTGGACAGATGGGGAGGGATTGTACTTGGCGAGGGTCGACCAAGAGGTTGAAATCGAGAGATAGAAAGCCCGCCGAGGTCAGAGGCAAGGTTCCTGGCATCGTACATCCCGGAATCTTGACCACCGTAACTGTAATCGCGGACTGCTAGGAATGGCTCGGGTGCGGGGGTCGTGAAATCGGAGGGATTTTCGATGACCTGGCTGGTACCAGCCATCCCTGGGAGGTCAATCTTCGGAGACGACAGCTCGTTGCCGCCAAGATGACTGGGAACTCCACGAGCCTGAGCCCGTTGCGCGTGCATTGCGAGGTATAGTTCCTCAGCTGGAGTGTATCCGTTGCGCGCTCTAGCCGCTGTGGAAACGCTCCCAGTGCGTCTGTTACGTGGGGTGCCGTTCAGGTGGTCAGAGCGGCGGCCGAAAGACTCGCGCGTAAGGTTCGAGATATATGGGTTTGTGGTAGCGTTTGTCTGAATAGGGCTAGGACTGCCAAAATTTGCGTCGGGAAACCGCTGGTTTCTTTGGGACAAGGCTTGAGAGCCTTGCATATTGAGTAATGCTGCCTGTGCCATAGTTAGCCGGGCAGGAGATTGATCTCCCTGGACCAAGCGTTCCTGTCGCTTTGAAGTGCACAGGTCAGAACAGCTAAGGAAGAGGCGAAGTGATACCTACACGAAGCTCTCGCTGTTCAGCGGTGTCTGCGAACCTGACTGAGATACGGCAGCCAGGGTCGTTCCATCCTCGAACCATTCGTCCATGAAGGCGTTCAATAGTTTCCTCGGCGGCAACTCGCGATTCGAGCCTATGTGGTGCTTAAGGTTGGCTCTATGATATGATAGGCTGGTCATACCTGACGAAAGCGATGGTTCGCGGAGGGTGACTGAGGCGAGTTTGGAAGAGTCGGCTACTCATGATCTTCTTCGGTGCCATCAGGGCTCCCAAAGTCTGGTCAAACATTGCATTAGTTCAAAAGACGGTGGTGGGGCTTGAACTACTGACAGGCTCGTCGATAGTGAGGGGAAGACTGTAAATGACAGACGGTCAACACATGAGGTGAGGGAGCGGGAGGATCGACACATACCCCTCAATGTACAAATTGGTCGATGTGTCGTCTTGGAGTTGCTCCATTCTCGACTTGAATGAGTCTGGTTTCGAATGAGTGCGGATGCTCAGCAGGTTGGGGGTGGAAGGGAATTACCTTTCTTTGAGGGTGTATTGACCTCAGGCGTCTGTACCTTGGCGTAAGGCGTTCCGGGAATTTTGTGAACTTGCTAGAACGGGGTTTAAGCGGCGTGAACACCGGGGGGGGGGGGAAGATAACGACCTTAGATAAAGAGGGATGCAAATTTCTGTACTTGCGGAGGGTCTCGATGCACCGCTGAGCAGAATCTAGTGACTGGAACAAAACGAAGCCATAGCCACTGAGAGGGCCGCAGTCAGGATCAAACAAACGGCATTACAAAGAACGATGCTCACGTAGGCCGTTCGGAAACGTGTCTGGTAAAAGTCCTGACGCTAAGGACGGGGCCAAACTCCTTGGTCATGTTATACAACTGTTCTTCTGGATAATTCGGGGGCAATCCGTTGATGTAGACATTAGGAGGGATAGTAGAATCTGACTGAGTTGAAGGAGTGGAAGCGGGGCGCGAGGCCGCATTTGTTTGGAAATCATCCGGGGGATCGTTTGCGACTGCGCGTGACGGAGAAGATTGTGGGGAGCGATTAAACGGAGACGATTGGGCTAGATGTAGACGAAGGTGAGCAACAGAAACTGAATCGCGAGGGCGGTCTGGCACGCACGTGATAGCGGATTCGAAACCTTGGAAAGCGGGCTGTTGGGTGAAAGCTGATCTTGAGCGGAGGTTGGAAGTGGAGGGGACGCCGTGACTGGAGGAGGGGTCTGAGACTGCGTGGTGGACATATGGGATGGGAGTGGACGTGTACAGTAGAGATGAGGAGGATGTTGGTGGTGGTAAAGAGGCAAGAGAGTGGGAGACGAGATGGAGGGAGAGCGATGGACAACAGGTTGAATATAAGGAAGATGAGACGGGTGGTTGAATTACTGAAAGAGGGAAGTGACACACCGAAACGCCTGTTCATCTCTATTTTATTAAATCGAGGTCTCTGGCAGAGCCAATTTCTGAGGTGGCTTCTATAGCAGGTCCGATTGCCAAACTCTGAATTTGACCCCCGAGTGCCTTGTTGATAGATTCAATGGCGGCCCAGCGTCCGTACCCAAGCCTGCCTGTCTCCCATTCACGCTTCCCCGCCGCCGATGACCCGACAGTCCGACTCGCTCCAACCTCCACCCGATCGGTTCCCGAAATCTCCTCGAACAATCGCACGGTCTGCTCCGGAGCTCGCAAATTGGTGCCCTCGAGGATTCCCCCCAATCTACTCAACGTCCGCTCGCTTCCAGTCCTTCGCACGACGGATATCCGCAACGCTTTCTTGTACGTATTCCTAAGTTTTCGTTGCTAAAAATATACCGAGCATATGAACTAGCCAACTTGGAAAGACACGAACGGAATACGTACCACCTGGATTCTCCTCCGGAGATCGTCGATCTCAGCGAGAAGTTCCTGTTCTTTGCTGACTGGTTGGTCCAACATCAACCCTGCCTGATGGGGAACCACAACTGGCAGTTCTGCCGGAATCGTGAAGATGTTCCGCATGCACCAGACTTCAAAAAAGTCGAGGGCGATATCCATATGCGATTCCAGCAGGGTCTGAAACGCGACGATCCCCTGTTCGATTTCTTGTTTGCTGTCCCAGTCGTCTCCTCCTGAACCCTTCAGTCTGTCTGCCCGTTTCTCCGCCCAGCCGGTAAGGAATCCCTCCATGGCATCAACACAGTGTTCCACAGAATTGTTCGAGATGTTAACGATGGTGTCTAGCACGAAGTGAGGAGAGACACCAAGCAGTTCTGGCAAGAGTATAGGAGGGGCAGCGGCAATTACGCTCATTGCGAGTCGATCGTTGGAAATGAGAGGCGCGTCAAGTTACACTGCGTGACATGTGACGGCTCAAACCATCGCGTCTGCTAGCACGTGATGCACAATAAAGCGTGACCGGTCGGCAAAATTTCTGCTAAATCCGAATTCAATCGCACCCAAGTTGATTTTCTTTCCTCTCTTGGAAAGAGTTTCCCCTTCAACTTGGGTATCCATGTGGATCGCCCTTCGATTGACAGGTCTGCAGCTTAGTGACACATCGAAACCAATCTCCGGTCTCTGTCTCCGCCGGGGTTCCCGGCCGGTTTAGAGATTCGGCTAAGGTGCAGCTCGCCTCCGGTGTTACCGAAGCACGGGAATCGATGAGATGACGTTTGGTACACAGGCTGGTTTACGAGGGAATATCGATACACGAAAGCGGTGAGAACGTAAAATACATCGGTGCAGTGCATCCATCTCAATCAACAACCAATCGAAAAAAGCTCACACCTCGACACGGCGTACTTCATCGACACGATTGAAGATCGGAACCATCTCTACTTCTGTCCGATGGTCAGAACCAGATGCCCATAGGAACACGCGTCATGGAACAAACCTCCTTGGTGGTTCCGAGACTCGTAATTGGTGGCCTCATAGACATCGATCTTCGTTAGCGTGTGTAGTAATGTTGTCGACACCAGGATAGAACTGGTGGCTGGAGTCACCGTGGTCGTCACCTCAGAAACAGAATGTCTCTCTGGTTCTCGAAGATTGAACATCAGTCGAGAGACCAACACACACGCCAGGCTGACGACCACATCAGTGACCCTTATGATTTCACCAATATCAACCATGGACTTACATGTTCGTTATCGTGGTTGCGACACCGCGGGCTATTTCCTTAACGATCATGTGAGAATCCAAACGCGAGTTCTGTGGTGGTCACTTACGGATCCGCGCTTCACCACAAGAATCAGTTGCATGGTCCCGCAGACAGGTAAAGGAGTACATACCAAGAATGTGATAACGTTCGACATTATCGCAAGTCCAATAATTCTACGCGCTATTCTTTAGCATCTCGGACCACTTAGGCATGAGAAACCAGAAGTACCCAAAGTACAAGACACCTATAGATGGTGAGCTCAGTACCATTTATCAAATTTTTCGCGGGATATTCTCACCGTCTCGCATCAGCACATGGGTAATTCCACGGTCTTTTCCGATCCTCCGGTTAATTTTTATCGTCCTCACAAGTGTCATGACGACCACAACAAGATCGAAAACCATGACACCGCACCAAGCCACCGCCAGACCTTGAACAAAGCCATGAGTCTAAAGAACGAACGGCTGACAATAGGGAAATACCCACGCCATGACCTGAAATTTGAGAATGAGGAACTACGGATACAAAAAAGACATAAATTGGCTCACTGAGACCACGAGAGACCCAATGAGCAACCAACAGACTCCTTGGGAAGTGGTGGGCTCACACCAAGTGCTTTACCTTGAGACATCATGCACTAGACCAGTCAATCCATCTCAGCGAGAGTATGGGCGTATCCTCAACTGTCATGACTCACACCACTTAGTGCAATGACAACGAGAGCCAAGGTGATTAACCCGGCGAGAACCACACGACTTCTGTCATACAGGGCATAAGTCCTCGTGATGAAAGCAACTGTCAAACATTGAGTTCAGTCTGCGATAGGTGGGTGGAAAATACGAAATAACGCACTCCCGACGATCGTTTGCATCACTATCGCTAACATTTGGTGGTATAGCTGTAGGCCGTGGCAGAATCGATATGAAGCGGACTCGGGCGAGGAAAATTTCTGGATGATCACTGGGGCATGACCGAGGACCCCACCGTACCGGTTGAGAAAGAAAAGGAGTGATCCCCACTGCTTGAAGCTATGCCGTGACCAGAACAAGCGGCGCTCGCGGTCAAGGGTTAACAGGTACTCATAGTAGAGTAACGCTAGATGGGATGCTACAGTCAGGGCGAGGCAAGCGGCACATATGCGAAGTATGACCCGTACTGAACGCGATCGAGGCGAGACATTGGTCAGTGAACCTGATTCAATTCAAATCTCAAACGTTAGGGCGCAGAACAGGCTGAAGAAAAAGTAAAGACGACGTAACTGGTCCCAACCATTCTGGATAACGGAGCCCATCTGCGAACAAAGAAGTGGAGGGGAACGCCAACCTCGTTTCTCCCTGTAGAGCCGGTGGGCTCAAACGTTTAAGCCTCAAATCACGAGTGCATGCACGTATTCTCCGGTCGCATTCTGCTGTTTCAACACCATCAGCATCACCTTTCGAGATTGCGTACATCACGGGCAACGGTCCCAGGCTATCGCTCCGGTTAGCTTTTTTTGTCCCACAACTCCGGCTCTAAGATTTGAATCTTCAGAATGACGATCCTCTCAAGGTGCGGAACGATGGACGCCGCCCCTCAGGCCTCAGCTCTCAGACCGCAATTGGACACCAACGCAGGAGAGATTTGCAACGAGGTTGAAGTGAATCAGTGATCCTTGTTGGTCGGTCGGCTGGCGTTTCGATGTTTTGGGGTCGGGTACATCAAGTGAGTATATCAGGTGCAGTACCCATCGATTGCCACTACTTTCCACAGTACTTTTTTTTCGCGCCCTCGCGGCATTTGATCCTGGCCGGTGTCGTGTGTGCATGTACTTGTGTGACTTCGTAAGCTGTCCTAAGTTCGGTTCAGACTCAGTGTGGGAACAGGCGAGTTCATGTGATCACCTCCTCACGCCTTCAGCCTCAGTTGTTTCCGTAGTCGCCGCATGCGACCGTACTGTAATTCCACAAGGCGTTTTCCGGTGGTGATGGCAGAGTGTACGTAGTTCGGAAGTGATAGTAGCATTCGTACATCTGATTAACAGCAAGTAAGAGAACACAAGCGCCATGCAGGAGACAGAAAGTTCTGCGGTGTTTTTTGTCTCTAAATCCCTCGACCCCTTCCGCGGCCACGACTCCTGCCTCGACTGCGATCTCCCCGTCCTCGCCCTCTGCCTCGCGCTTCGTCTTTTTTCTTTCCCTTGGGCTTCGGTGCATCGTCTACCAGGAGCGTATCAAGGGGTAACGCGTCTGGGAGGACGAAATATCGGATATTGTTTCCTCGGATTGAGAGCGAGTCCAGTTGCGTTGGTTCGCGGTTACGCGTAGACATTTTGACGGTTTTCAAGTGGGTATTCATCTGCATATCCACGCCTGGGAGGGTCCACCGTAGAGTGAGCGATCTGTACCAAACCAAGGATGGAGGCTACCTGTGATCGTCCCTTGGACGATTGACCCGTTCTTCAGTTCAATCGTAACCGACTCGTTGTTCAGTTTCATCAAAAATCTGGTCGAAAAGTCAGCCTTGTCTTCATCCTCCAAAAGATCGTGATGGGTTACGAACCTGACGAGCTTCATGGCGGTATATCGAGGAGGGTGAAGGGTCGTCACACGGCCTGTGACAGACGTGACCGCGATCGACTGTCCCTTGAGATTTGCGGTTGGAAGTCGAGCGGATGGCTAAACCTCCCTGACGAACACCACGACCGGACAAACTAGCATCTCTATCTATACCCACTCTCTTTCCTACTTCACGTTCATTTCCATAGCATGCCAGGTTATGACGACGAGAACTTT
>Ga0307514_10001304_pt1 | contig 32100 bp, 31 predicted proteins | sample 16_EM_MG_FD_203088 | JGI IMG/M metagenome (GOLD analysis project Ga0307514, IMG submission 203088) | Populus trichocarpa ectomycorrhiza microbial communities from riparian zone in the Pacific Northwest, United States - 16_EM | ecosystem: Host-associated > Plants > Roots > Unclassified | place... | reverse complement strand
CCCTAACCCTAACCCTAACCCTAACCCTAACCCTAACCCTAACCCTAACCCTAACCCTAACCCTAACCCTAACCCTAACCCTAACCCTAACCCTAACCCTAACCCTAACCCTAACCCTAACCCTAAGGAGTATTAGTATTCCGTGGGAAATGCGAAGATATTTTTAGTATCGAATTGTATAATTATGCTATCTATTGATGATTCTAACAACTTGGTAAATGTCACTTGAATTATCCAGGTAGTATTGTATCTTACAGAAGTGATACTACAATTGTTTTTTTAATTTGAATGTGATTGCTAGTATCTTTGAAAAATGAAAAGATATTTCTGGTATCAAATTGTATCAATATGCCATCCAGTAATGGTACTAACAACTTGTAAAATACTACTCTAGATATCCAGAAAGGAATATATCATTCAGAAGTGATAATACAGTCATTATTTCAATATGTATCTGAATTCTTGTATCATTGGATAATGTAAGGAGAATTTTTGTATCATATTTTATATATATGCTGCCAAGTAAAGAAAGTAACAATTTGGAGAATATTACTTCAGCTATTCAGATATGAATATGTTGTTGAGAACTGATACTGCAGTTGCTCATCCAATTGGAATGTCAATACTAGGCTCACCAGACAATGAAACAATGATTTTACTATCATATTATATTAATATGGAGTGCAGCAAAGATGATAACAACTTGGTAAATGTTACTCCCCCTTTCCAGACCGGAATTTCTTGTTGATAACTGACAGTACAGTCGTTCATTCAATTTAAATGTGAATACTAATATCAGCTGATAATGCAGAGCGAATTTGTGTATCATGTTGTATAGATATGCTTTCCAGTTAGATACTAACAGTTTGATATATGTTACTTAACCTATTCAGATAAAAATATATCTTTGAGAACTAATACTACTGTGGTTCAATTTATATGATTTTGAATACCAATATCACTGGAAAATGCAAAATAAAATTCTATATCATATGGTATTAACCTACTGTCCAATAGAGATACTAACAACTGGGTAAATATTACTCAACCTATCCAGACACGAATATATTGTTCACAAGTGATACTATAGTTGTTCATTAAATTTCAATATTCATACTAGCAATCGTGGATAATGGAAAGATACTTTTGGTATCATAGTTTACAAACATGCTGTCCACTGAAAATACTAACAACTTAGTAAATGTTACTCCAGCTATCCAGATAGAAATGAGTCATTGAGAGCTGATACTACAGTCATTCATTCAATTTGAACGTGAATACTAGTATCAGTGGCGAATGCAAAGTCAATTTTAGTATCATATTGTTTAAATATACTGTCCAGTAAATATACTAACTTGTTGGTAAATGTTACTCTACCTATCCAAGTACAATTAGGTTATTGAGAACTGATACTTCAGTTGGTCATTTAATTTGACTGTGAATACTATTATCGGTTGATAATAATAATTGGAACCTTCTTGTAATGAGTATCTGGAATGAACCGTATTGTCATTCGACTCATACGCAGGAATGTAGCTAACTAATAGAACTGTTACGGCTAACAAGAAACGAAGCACGTAAGGTACCTTACCATCTCTTTACTAGTTGCACTTTTTTGTATTTTCTTGCATTCACCTTCTCACAATTAACAACCACTCAACATAGAATGGTATTTTTAGTTGGAGATTTTGCTAGTCACTTGACTTCAAGCATGTCCTTATAGTCCTGAATTTGGTATTTCTGCCCAATGTGGAATTATAGACACAGTACCAGGCTGTGAGTGGAACCATCCATGCTGCCAGGCTATATTTTTGGGTGAAATACCACATTGTCATATTATCTGTCGCATTTTTTGTATTTTCTTTCATCTTGCTCTGCCAAATATGCCATAACTCAAGAAGTAATGCTATTGTCAGTATGAAACTTCGTTAGCAGCTTCTCTTAATACTTATCTACCATGCCATTTATTCAATGTCACTCTCTATTGTGGGATTGTTGATAAATGGTACTAGATGAAAAGGAACCACTTTCAGATGCCAAGACATATTCTCAGTGTGGTACCACACCTTCTCTTGATCTGTCGCATTTTTTGCTATATTTATCCCTGTTCACCAGTATTCTTCACAACTACTCCACAAATAATGCAATTAGGAGTCTGAAATTTGGTTATTGGCTTCTCTTCATACTTATCTTCAATCCCTTTTAATTATTTTTTCTCTCTATTGTGACATTGTGGGGATATACTAATGTATAATGAAGGGTCTCATCAAGGCTCGTGAGAATTTTTAGTGTGAGTGGAGATATAGTATTAACCTCAGATAGGCAGGAGTAGTTCACACCCCTGAACTGCATCCTATGGCAGCAGGTCGGATCCCTGTACTGCATTCTATGGTAGCAGGTCAGGACCCCTGCATGCGCATCCTATGACAGGTCAGACCCCGGTTTGCACCCTCTGCAACTGCATCCTATGGCACGTAACGTGCATCCACCCCAAGGATGCAGTTGCAGGTTAGCTGACCTGCACTACTCCATAGGCCTAGGGTTAACACAGTGTCAACACAGTGTCAACACAGCCTCATCACAGCCTCAACAGAGCCTCAACACAGCCTCAACACTGTGTCCACAAAGCATCAACAGAGCATCAACAGAGCGTCAACAGAACATCACCACAGCATCAACAGAGTGTCAAAAGAGTGTCAACGTTTTTGGGTGTTGCATCTTGTATAATCCATGGGCTGTGCTACGACTTTTACACATAATCAACGTATTGGCAGCCGTTATGGACAAACGAGATCGCGACCTGGTCACAGCCCGAGCGTGAAAATGAGCGTCAAAAGTGCATCCACGATTTTGTGTGTTGCATGTTGTATGATCCAAGGGCTGTGCTATGGCATTTACCCATAATCGGAGTATTCCCAGCCTTGTTATGCAATATGGTGTGTGTCAATACTGCTTCACCTCACAATGAGCGTCAATAGAGCATCAACAGAGCATCAACACAGCTTCAACAGAGTTGCAACAGAGTGTCAACGTTTTTGGGTATTGCTTCTTGTATAATCCAAGTGCTGTGCTATGGCATTTACGCAAAGTGCATTGATTGGCCACCAGTATGGAAAATACAGTGAGAGTCGATATCGTGACGCCTGAAAATGAGCGTATGCAGAGCATCAACAGAGCATTAACGATTTTAGGCGTTGCATCTTGTATAATCCAACAGTTGTGCTATGGTATTTATTCATACTCCAAGTTTGACTGCCATTATTTACAATCCAGTCAGTGCCAATGCCGCTATGACCTTAAACTGAGTCTCACCAGAGCGTCAGTCATTTTTGGTAATGTAAGTATGGTAATTGGAAAGGGATATGCTTGCAGTTATATTTAACCAACATATTGACAGCCTGTATCAGTCAAAAAGCAAGCGACACAGTCACTTACCCAGTCTGAAAATGAGCGTCAATGGAGCCTTCACAATTTTTGGCTTTGGAAATAAGGTAATTGGTAAGCAATTCCCTCGCTGCTATCCATAACCAATATAATAGCAGCCAGTGTACGCGAAAGAGAATGTGCCACGGGCAAAGCAGCATTGTGACAATGTCGGTTTGCCCTGTACCAACTGACGGTCATAAATTGCTGGTAATGCAGATTGGGTAATAAAGGCAACCCATGGATAATTGAGCTGATAATTGAACTATTGACCTCCTCCATGGTCAAAAATACATATCATTAAGAGAAAAACATGAATTTGACTATTGCCGATATAGGAACATGCAAAACATGCACAATGTAATTCCGGGATGTCAAATAATTGATGTTGATTGAGTACTAATATCAAATAACAAAGGCAAGCACGTGTTATGTATTTACAGATAACCCTACTGTACAACCCGCTTAGAAACCGCCCAATTAAGCCGGGTAAGGAGATGTCTATTGAACCATACCCAAATTGACAGTTCGGGTTAATTGACGACCCAGACCGCCAATCTGACACCTGTTCAGTTGTGACCTGGACCTGAACCCGAAGTGACAGTCCAGAATCATTGCAAACACTACTGGGTGGGAATTGGCAGACAACATTAGTTCAGGCACTAATCTTTATGCGGCTGTTACAGCAAGAATTCTTACCCAATAGATAATCTAGTGCAACAACTTGAGTCTTTCCAGCAGTTTATGACACTCACGTTTTCATGTATCACTGCTCTTCTCACCTTGATTCTCTGATCTACTTCTATAGCAACACAGGTGTCAGTTTTTATTTTCATCTTCCTACTGTAAGAGTGCCCACCACTCTCTTCAGACAGCATGAATTTTCACAACTATTTGCCTGGTGCCATTGGTAATGTATAAAGTCTCCAATGCAGAAGTATTGGGGAAAGCTCCCTTCAAAATTGCCATTGCTTTCTGTTCTTTAGTCTCCCCTCACAGATTGATGTATTTCTGGACTATCTAACTATCAAGGGACCTAGTGTTCGCAATTGTTCCTGGAACGGCAGCTGTTGTCCGGATTGTGACTGAACTGGAGTACTTAGCCCGGGTTAGCAATTGCGACCAAACCAGTCTAGGCCACTTGCTCCACTTTGCAACTCAGCCTGGATCGAATACCCCTCAGTTTTTGTCCAGGTTGGAACAACACTGCAGTTCAATTATAATGTTCCTATAAATTTCACTGCTATTATACTTTTGAATTCTTACTGTATCATAATATGCTTAATGTGTACATTAGGAAACTTTACAAGCTCTTTCTGGTCACTGTTTCCAATTTGTGATCTGATCTCGATTCATTGAGTCACTGGGCAATAATATCAAAATTGGATCATGTTTGCCAGTTATCAATACTAATTCAAAGAATATTGTATCAATTGCCCATCGGAAAGCGGAATACGCAGCAACAGGTGAAACTTCATCATCTACACATTGACTATGTCACAATATGATGAGATCTCAGATACCTAATTGTGGCCAAAGCTGTGTGGTTTAAATTGCGGATTTTTTGTGGGAAAACCAGGGTAGTGGCAATAGTGCTAGTTTTTGCAGTGTGGAAACCTGGGGTAATGTTCTGGTGTCTGGTTGGAACCAGAACTTGAACAGAATCCAGAATTTGGAACCAGTGTTAACACTAGTGCCAGTAGCTGTCACATACTCGGGGATCCATACTGGACAGTATATATAAATCCACAAAATTCCCTACACTTGGTACAGTGATCATTCCAGGGCCAGTTTCACACCTTGTCAGCATTTAGCCCTTACAGCCACCTTTCCTCCTCTCTACTAACACACCCAAATATGATTAGTCTGTTCCACTACTGGTTGGACTTCTCTCCAGATAGGCTGACTCCAGCTCTCACCACCTCGGTATGTCTATCATAATGATTCTGAAGATGTTATATAACTAACCTACAAACTGCACACCATCCATTGTGGTGGGAATATCCATTTATCATGACCACTACCACCGCTTGACTGCGTAAAGGACTGAGCGACGGCGGGCGTACAGAGATTCCAGGATGATGGTGCCAGACTGTGTCACGACTGGTATACGGAGATCCAGGGGTTATGTTAGCAGTGGGTCTGGGTAACATGCCTGGGGTTTAGTTTTTGGCCGGTGGTTCTGTTTAGTTCAGATCCGGACCTGGGCAACAACTCTATCCGGTATGTCATGGCGGGGTTGTTCGCCAGATGGGACAACAACCCATGGTTCTTTGGCAGCATTGTACCCAGACCAAGGTTCCATATTACGGTTCCTGCAACTGTCACTGTAATTAAGTATATAAGTTGTGATCGTATTATAACATAATCAATACGTAGATTGTACATAATTGACCGCGGTTTCACCTCCCAGTCGCGAACTGGTGATTCAATCAATCGCCGTTGAGTGGTTTTGAAAAAACGGACACTTTTGTGCAAAATTCACAGGTTTTTGATAGCAATTAAACGAATCTTGGTCGAATCACCAATCTGTATGTTGGAGGTAAAAGAGCGGCTAATTTTGCACAATCTAAATATTGATCATGTCACGATACAGTCAGAACTGAGATACTGAATCGGAGCCAAAGTTGTGAATTTGAAATGCCGGGTTGTGGGTGGTAAAATTGGCCAGATTGCAACAGTCTGGGATTTCTTCTGGTGAGATCTGTGGGCAATGGTTCAGTTCTGGTTCCAACCCCAACCCAGAACTGTAGTAGCGGATTGGATTTGGTGCTGACATTATATAAAGGTAACGGGGATGCACAAAGCGACTGGAAGTATATATTCGGGAGACCCCTGAGTAGATAGACTCCTATTTGAGCTTGCATCTGATCATCTATCTCGTTTCATATCATCTCATCTCATTATTCAACGAATTATGCAATTTATCTTTCCCATCTTTTGATTTCAGTCGCTCTGTCCAAGATTTGGTGGATCTTGCATAGATTATCACGGCCAGGTAGTATCATAGTTTCTGACAATGTTCCTATTCACCTCAAGCCAGAACCGATCCTTCTGAGAAATTGCTTTTGCAGTACTGCGAGAGACGAGGCGCATTGTCGAAAGTGGGCCCTCTGTCTTCTAGCACCGTCGTTTCACCACACCATCCACCTCCTCTTCCCCTACTCAACTGTTCAAAATTTTCATTTGAATATTTTTGAAGCACATTTTTTTACGCAATCCCAAGTGGGTACTGAGCTTTTTCCAAGATATTCTGACAAATGCAGATTCTGAATTGGTAGCTTCCGGTACCAGTCTGATCATCCAATCCATACCTTGCATACTCTGGAAGGCCATCTGGTCCCAGCTATTGTCATGCACTAATATGTGGTCATATCCACTGTGAAAATCAATCCATAAAGAATTGGGCAGCCAGCTCAACGCTTCAGCACACCCTGCAACATTTGACTGTATACCGCCATCTTCCTGCCAATGTGGAGTCACACCCACCATAGGAATGCTGCTGCAGTGAGTCCCATTCTTCTACGGAACTAAGAAGTGAGCATTTCTGAAGGGGCCCCCAGCGGTTGGATTAGACCCTGCTGAATACTCTCTTCTATCATCACATATTCCTGGGTAGTGTCTTTCTTCAGATTGCTGAATGTATGATCCATCCAGACATTGCAATGAGTCTGCAGCCTGACACAATTGTGTGGCTCAACCTCATTGTGGATTGTTCCTAGCTCCTTCCATGTCCATGGCAGAGTGTACTCCCTATTCGATAGTATACCTTGAGGGCTTCCGTCTCCTTTGGCCATAATATTCTGCCTATCCACAAATCTCGTACACTCACTGGAGTTAACCTTCCACCTCTGTCTGCTTGGGAGAACTTGGGGATAAACCACTTGCCCCAAGGGACTGGTATTGGTATGGCCCGGGCAATCACTCTTCCTCTCCATGCGAGAGCGGCATCTGGTGTACTTCCATCCAACAAGCGAACAGGCTTCACACTCTAGGCAACGCGTTTGTAGCGGGTGCGCACCCACGCAGTTATGGTGCTTTCGTCTCAGTTGCACTTCGCCAGGTCAAAGTGCGAGGAAAAGAGTTTTGATCAAGTCGCTTCAATATCCTCCTTTGGGGGATTGCGATCGTTGAAAGTCCGATGGCGTCCACGACGCTTGTGGTGACCAGGGTCCGCTAACCTCTGGTACGGGTCGTTTGGTGTGGGGCCGTTTATTGCGAACTGCAGCGCTTCCTGCAGTTGTCCGCTTTTGTAACATCTGTAAGTTGCAGAGGGAAAACCGTCTACCTCTGCAGTGCAGCTTCCACGAGCGCAGAAAACGAGCCTGCTGCAGACCCTTCCTCATCCTAAATATCGGCTACTGTCCAACCCATTGTGCCAGAGGAAGGCTCACCTTAGGAAGAATTGCGGAGTGCGGACAGCCCTGTTGCGACACGACTGAAATAGACGCACAAGAACTATTCGAAGCGGCGGTCGACTGATTCAGAATATCCGTCAACGAGGACCAGCCGGTGGGACCATACTACGCGGTATACCGAGGAAGGAATCCAGGAGTGTACAACTCGTGGGAAACAGCACGACCCGAACCTTCAAGAACATGTCTACATGTTAAGTGTTAAGGCGTATTTCTTTGCGGTTTTCCTGTCGCACAGCAGCCCACCGACAGTCCAAAAGTGACGTTTACCCGTCATGCTTGCACCCGGATGGATTTGGTTGAGAAAAAAGTGGCCTTCAGGTTCAGCAAACCAATCTGGATACCTGGAAAGGGCTATGGTCTTTCGTTGGCCACAGTGCACCTCTACCTTGAATGGAGTACAACAGGTTTCGAGACGGTTTTGGAGTTCCACATCTGGTACATATGGGGTTTTAGTCTCAGGAATCCATACGACCACAACAATACCATCCTAACCACCGCTTTCGTCCTCCAGAAGCATCATAGTGAATGAATAAGTGGGTACATCCCGTAGAGCATTCTGCAATTCAGGGGAAAGTCTGTTATAATGTTCAACAGCACTGTGGCCGTCTGGGACCGGTTTCATACGGTTTGTCGAGATGGGATATATCCCCCGTTGTCGGCCAACTTGTTGCTACTGAGTTCGGTCGTTCCAGGAGACCGAGAACTCTTATTTCGGACTGGCTCTGCCCGTGAGAATTGCACGAGTATCACGTTCAGTTGTCTCCAAATTTTTCCTACCGGCGGGAAGAAAACTTGCTCCAAATGGCAGGTTATTCTCCCTGGGCGAAGTAATAGGATTAAGAAATCGATCAATGTGTTTTGCCGCGGGGGCATCTTCCAGTGGCGTGCTACGGTCTGAATGATCTCCGCAGTGTTTAGATGGCGGATTTTACCACTGCGTACTGTATCTGCGTCTTCTGGGGGATCCAAAGCTCCGGGCTCCGTGAAAAAGTTGGTCCTCGTTGAAATTGAAAGTTGTGGAGAATGCTCATCAAAAAGATCCTCTCTTCAGCAGACATATGTCAGTTACCGTATGAAATTTCAGCTGCAAGATGCATACCTGGCGTCCACCATGTATTGTTCGGCTGTTGGTTGGTTGCTTGAATCCCTTTGAGAATGGGTTCATCGGCATGCAATGATAACGACTTGCTCGGTCAAGGTAATATAACGTGGTATTCTAGACCTTAAGAAAACGCGCAATTAGGGTTTGGAGGTTGAAGGAATCGTGCAGTGCCCAAATCGCTTATAGTAGGGCAAATATATCGATAAATGATTACATTATTTACTTAGTAGGTATTATAGTAGAGTACGCAGGAATAGGATGCATTTTATACATGAGTTTATTACTGGCTACACTCGCTGCCAAAAGCTCTGGTATAGGGAGGGGATTGATGTGGTAGCGCAACTGAGCATAAAGAGCTCGGATCATTCGGTGCACGAAACCCACCCAGATAAATAAACGTGCGGACAAGGACAGTGAAAGACAGTATAGAAAACAATCCCGATTACCTTGGCCGATCGTTCTTCTACTGTCTGTTCTCTTTGTTACCCAGGCTCTAGACCAGCAGGAGGTTAGAGACGACATCGGTAGTGGTGGCATTGGTTCTCCCTTCGTTTCCGTCGGTGCTACAGGCCCCAATGCAGGGGACGTTACATTTTCCTCAATGGCATAGGCTGCTCATGAGGCTCGTCCTGCACGGAATTTGTCGTTCCGAATGCAATCATTGATGAAGGTTGTTCGTTCGTAATTTCGGTCGATGTGTCGAACGACGTCATAGGGGCGCCATCGTGTTTAAATCGCATGGGCTCATCGGATGGCGACTTGCCAAACAACATATCATCTACAGTAGATAGTTCCCAGTCTGCCGTTGTCATGATTGAGTCCCCAGGCGAACCGATGAGGCGTGGCGAGTTCACATCAAACTCCGAAGCCGGCGTGCGCGGCGTCATTCACCCGATATACTATCGTAACTGTTTAGGTAAGCGGTCGCGTACCGGGTTTCAGAACTTATATCGGGAGATTGAGGGTATTCTATCAACTCTTTCTCAAATCTTTTCTGTGAGCGCTCTAGGTTCTCGGTGCTGACCGGTTGTCCATGTAACGTGAACGATGACCGCTTGCCTTGCGCCCGTCGTCGATCTTTCTTCCTGATCATGTGGAGGACATCTCTCCGCGGTGACGTCTTCACGAATCCCCAAGCTCTCATTTTCATTTTGTATTGTTGGATTCTAACAACAGACACCGCATGTCAGTTAATTCCCGAGCGCAAGAGCGTAGCCGAGCCCAAGCTTGCAAGAAGGCCGATCAGTTAGGCATACGTTGCACGAAAGCCATGTTCTCGCTCCATGATTCTTGAAACGTCCGTGAGCTTACGATCTTCGGGTATATACAGTCTCTGACTTGTCTCCTTGTGCCTATCCCATAGTTCGGTACTAATTCCTTGCTGCGAGAATGAATGGGGCGGAGATGGATCCATGATTAAGGCCGACTTTGTAGGAATGGGGAAATGTCAGGTCCAGCCGGAAGAAAAAAGTGTTATGGGACATGTTCGGAGGAACAAGGATGAGGAATCGCTAGCACTCTGAAGATGGATCAACTTTGGATGTCGTATGTGGTGAGGCTGATAAAACCCCACCAGACTGGCGCGCAAAGCATCGCATTGGTTTGGCACGCGCATGTGGGGGCTAGAAGCACCGTTTCCTTTACCACCTTGCAAGGATCCAGAACCACGAACGGGTGGCGCGAGCGGTGGCACGTGCACTGAGCCGAAGTAATCACACTCTACCGATCGGTAGTTGTTTGAGAGTACTTATAGCAGACAATGGTTCTTGTAAGCTTGGTAGCAACCCCGAACATAGCCAAACTGTGAAGTATATTTATAGCATCATCACCACAAGCCTAAGTTAAGTCTCCAAAGAGCTTCCTCCTTCCCCGTAGCTACTCCGAACGATGCAGGTACGGCTCGAGAAACGAAACAACAAGTACGCTCCTGACCTTTACTACCAGTCGTCGGAGTCGTTCCATGGATACCTCGACCCAACCGAGGCACACGTGAGGTGTTCGAAATCCCCCACTCGATGCAATATCAAGTTTGTCTTTAGTAAACCTTGCAATTTGGCTTTGAAGCTATCAAGCAGGGCGCGAATAGTAGAGTCAGCACTGGTAAAATTAAAAATCTGGTCGACCCCCCTATAAAGTGTGGCCTCGCCACGTGCCAGAGACTTCTCTTCGAGATTATTCAACAGCATCTGTTGGTAGACCATTCCGAGCTTGCTCCTAGTGCCGTCGGATAGAATAGTCGAATACCCGACCCGACTAGACGAGGTCACACTTCCTGACATGAAGACCGTGAGCAGCCTCTCAACGTTGTTACGCAATACAAAGAGTTGGAAAATTTGTTCCATAGCATCCTCACGGACAGCAGAAGGTAGTCGCGACTTTTCGGAAAGGACGTTTTTATCGGAATCGGAGCACTGCCCGACAAAATGTATATATGCATCGTTGTAGATGTCCTTGGAGCGAATTTTTATAGCGAGGAGAATTATATCCACACACTGACGAGCCAAGACCGACCCCTGTGGACGGACCCACTTGATGAGTAGAAGCTCGATTCCGGACGCAACAGCTGATAAGCAGCAGTATTGATCTGCAAGGTTCACGAGGTCCTTATATCGCTGGAGATCATTGCTGAAGTCGTCATCGCAGACCTTGTTGTGGAATAGACGGAAGAGCGTCGCGTAAGATTGCTGAAGTTGTACGATGGACTCCTGTGACAGAACCGCTGCGGGTCTTTCAAGCGGCTGTCGGCGCATCAATTATACTCACACGCAACGCTTTAGCAAAAACAAATGTGCCGACTCACTTCTTCCCCTGTTGGCACCGGCTCAACCATACTCGTGTCCGGAAGCTCCTCATCCACCTTCAACGCGTAGCAATACCGTATCCCATCGGGTCGCTCGTGCGTATTCTTCTCTTTCCACCAGGTGCCCGAGAGGCTCTTGTCAAAAAACCGCGAGCATGACCGAAGGATGATGCTGTGTATGTGATAGAAGTCCCCTAAGATATCTATTTCGACGTCGGGTGGCACGGACGTGTTGCTGAAGGTGGTTACTGGCATATTGGAACTGTACTGAGGGAAAGGAACCGGTTCAGCAAATTGCGGGGTAACTGGGTGAGTCTTAAATAGGAAGTACTCATCAATTTCTAGAAACCCTAACCCACACTATGCGCTTAGGGTCGATAGTTACGATAAATCATTAATCCTATCACCGCCAACCCCAAGACAAGGTATCATCCCTCCACTTACCTCAATGAGCCAGTCCGGAGGAGAAGTAGGAGATTATAGTGGAGCGTACCAAGAATTACCTCGAGCGATTGTGAACAGTATTCCGTAGGAAATTTGACGCATGGCGCTATGAAGTCCTATGGACCTACGCGTGGACGCGGACAGTATGATATCAATTGCACAGGATGGCTATGGAGTGTGGGTACGCGGGATAAGTTAAATGCCCTAGGAATTGTCCAATGAAACTGCGCTACTCTAGATACTACGCTCCATTCACCCGGGCGCACTCGTCTCCACGCTCCCAAGTATACTCAACCCCGACGTCCCAGGGTGCATTCGACTCCTGGCTTCCAAGTGCACTCGACTTCAACCTCTCAGATGCACTCAACTCCTTGCTTCTAAGAACACAAAGAGCAAAGGATCATGAGCAAAGCACTACCCAGGCCCGAGGCTCACGGGGAGATAGGCACCGCACCAAGCCTGAGGCTCGCGGGTAGATAGGCTAGCTACCAAGCCGCCCAGTCTAGTGCATGCCTTAGTCCAGATGGCTTGCGGGCTAAAGTTAGTCCCCGCCTTTGTTCCGATAGCCTTCCGGCTAAATCCCTGAGTCAACAGGTTCCACCAGCTGGAGCCTACAGCTCAACCTATGGTGCCCTAGTCCTCTTAGTCTGAGAAGGCTGTCACTTTTGAAGCACAGCTTAGAGTGTGACTGGTAGGTAAATGGGGTAAGTGCATCGCTCTATTATCATCAATGTATCTGGCAGAATGGAATCAAAATCTGTAAAGTTCGAGTCAATGTATACATTCCGGAGATGGATGGCAATAGTCTCGCTATCTACAAGGCAATACACTAAGCTGTATATAGAATTCTATCTTTTTAAAGATCCTTACATTAAATTACAAGCTTTACATTAAATTACAAGCTAGAAGACAGTTAATCTAAAGTAGATATGTAGATATACACTTACCAGCTAATATTAATTTGCTGATATAATTTTACAGATAACTATTGAGTAATCCAGCAGAGGAATTTTAGCAATTGGAAACGTCCGATTGAAGGAGAGAATTGAAGAGAGATCTAACATGCGAACCCACCCATATGAGTGGTTATGACTGGATCAACTTTGACTGCATAAGGATCATTGAAGGGTAACAGATTAGCTTTCCGCATTATACTAACTGTACAAAAACTGACTACTTTCAGACAGCACAAGAGAGGTTCGGAAGCGTTATGTCTTGTTCCCAGAGGTGGTCACAAACTGGCTCTGGTTAATGTGGGCAAATAGTTTCTTTGTATGTATAGAAGTGAAAGTTATTGATGATCGAACTGACATCTCGCTAGAACTAACTACTGCGCGAGCCTCCTGCAGAGCCGCACCTAATGCAACAGAGCCTCACCTTATCATGACCAGAGCTGTCGACCTAAATCCTAACCTTCTACAATTATATTCGAGAAAGCTCCCGAAGAAACAAAACACCCTGATCCAAAAACAAATATGACTCTGCGATGTCACTCAACTATCAAAAAGAACCGTGCTTCTCATGTCTTCCTTTGTGTTGTTTTTCCCTTGTCTTTTGGCCGCCTGCCTATTTCCTTCCAATACTGCTTCACCATTTCTTTTGCTTTTGCCATATTGGCCTCTGGCTCCCATGTCTTATCCTTCTCATACCAACCTTCCCTTTTAACTTCATATTCCCAACCTGTTCCCTTACAGCCTGGGCGGTGGTTTCTAATTGACTGGACGACATCACGCGTGCCCGCGTGGCTTGTCCATACTGGTGGAGGCGGTGCCCACCAGGCGGTTCTAGAATTGTCTGTGCGATCAACTTCGACCCTGCGGACGTTAACTGTGTCATAGATCGTCAGGTCGTTTGGGAGGTCTAGTTCGACGGCGTTCCGGCGTATTTGGAAAATATCGTGTGGACCAATGACAAGATGTACCAGTTCACGTCGTATAGGATCGACGTTGGCATATGTGAGTGGCAGATCCTGTGTATCTAGAAATACATTCGTGCCGGCGGTGCTGGCGGAGTCAATTGGACGTCGTGACTTATCAGCCTCAGCCATCTGTTCATCCTGAGCTTCACGTAGCTCATCCTTGGTGACTTCCAAAATGTGCTGCAATTGTTCAACAAATTCACGGCCTGGTAATGTTTTCGCTGATTCATTGGCTTGCGGCCTCTGCAGATGGGCAATCAAGTCCAGCGCCAAAGGCTGCTCATAGCGAAGATCAATTTCAAAAGGCATCAACCTCGTCGAACAGTGAACAGAGTAATTGTAAGCATACTCAGCTAGTGGGAGGTAGTCGTCCCAATTGGCTTTATTGTGAGTGGCGAAGCCACACAAATAGCGTACAACCATCTTGTTCGAGTTCTCAGAGATACTATCTGTTTCTGAATGTAACGCAGTAGACATAAGTAGCTTCGTCTGCAGAATCCAAGCAACTTCTCTTCCATAGTCTTCTGGGAAGTGTACATCAGGGTCGGATACAACCTCTTGAGGCACTCCATGTAGACATTCGATGTCGTCGAAGAATAACCGCACAATGGCCAGGGCTTCAATCAATTTTTTACCCGCTCGCCAATGTGCTCTCTTTGTAATATGGTCAATAACCGTTACAATGCAGTCGTGGCCACTTCCCGAGACTGGCAGGTCAGTTAAAAAGTCACTGCTCATTCTCTGCCAGGGGCATTCAGCTACAGAAAGTGGTTGTAGGAGGCCCCTGGGTTCCCACTGCAGTGATTGGTTCGATGGAATAAGTTGCAGCCCACCATGTAACACTGTGCATTGCTAGTGTTAGCAACGGGTCGGGGTAACCTGTCAGCGGTCCGGGTTCAGATCGGAAAAACAGTTCATTTCAGTTCCAGAACCATCCAAAAACACGACCTGCAGCGTCTTGTCAGACCGAACCCGGACCAATACCCATCAACCTGCGGGTTTTGCCGGGTTTTGCTAGATCCGTCGGTTCCAATCTCCAGATCTGTGTTTCGGATATTTCTATTTAAGGTCGCATTTAAATACCGTACTGTAATCGCAAAGTATTAACTTTTCCACACCATTGACCTTTTCGGATGAATCAGCCACCTTTATAACTAAAAACAAGAGTGACCTGCTCTTTGCCCCATCCTGAACATGATAGTCAACGGCGAGTAAATGATTTTAGGTCCTACATCATGAGTAATCTAGATGACAATTGGATGCAAACGATCATAAATGAGGCATCGGTTGTATTCCATCCCAAAGGACAAAGAAACACACTTCCTGCCCCGTTCTGAAAATGAGGGTCAATGGAGCGTCAATGATTTTTGGCCTTGCAGGATGGTTAATCAATGCGCGAGATAGCCACTAAAGTCTATATATGGAGTTTTGACTGATTTAATGGGCTAAAACGTTTAGGATTACTGAGTTCCAGCATTGAAAATGAATAAAGTTGTAATTGTCCGGGAGGCTGTCGTGGGTAGACCTTTTGCTTATTGGCCTAGAAAGGCTGCCAAAGCCTTGTTTATAGATGTCTACGATTATTTACCACCAGGATTACCCAAGATTTAAAACCAAAAATCATTGTCGCTCTGTTGACGCTCATTGTCAAGATGGGGCAGGGAGAGTGTACCATTCTCTTTTCCCTAAAAAGGCAGCCAATACAATGATTATAGATAACAATGATCAATTCACATTTTAATAACCTGACTTACAGGACGAAAAATCGTTTATGCTCCTTTGACGCTTATTTTGCCACAGGCGTATCCACATTATGCAACCAGTTACTTTGGCATAGATTATCTATTACAGTGTTTTGACCGGCGTTCTATCCTCTTCATGTATGTTTTCATTATCACTGTGTTGTTCTTTAATTGTACATATAAATGTATCCTTTAAAATATAAATTGAAGGATCGTTTCCTTTCCTTTCAATCAATTCTCGTCCACATCCTCAGATTCGCCTAAAAGGCTGTTATCATCTGCAAAATAAATGTCAGTGGTATTTCCACGCAGCAGATAGTGTACTCAGCAAATCTGGAATGAAATCTTTATCGCGCTTGCTATTCTTGGCAAATGTATTATCATTCAAAAATTGAATGTTTGGAAGTGGAGCATGCATATACACACATCTGGATAGCATACCTTCTATTTCATAATTTTCGTTTGCCTCAGCTTCACCTGGTGGCACAGGTGGCGTTCCAGGCAGATGTGCTGCCGGTTCTGGTGGAGATGCAACGGTGTGGTGGGAAAACGGCTCCCACCACTAAAAAGCCACGCATTTGAGTGGGTACGTGACTGGGTTAGGGGTATTGCGGCTCTGCACCAAGCCATTGACAAGTTTGAAAAACCTTCGCTCGACGGCATCCGGGACAATCCAGACAGACCAATCACGTACCAATCATCATCTCATCTCTTTCATTCTTCTCTCTTTGATTTGTTAGTTTCTAGCCAGTCAACTATCTTGCTGCGGCTACTCCCTCCCTACGCTCCTCGAAACGAAAGCTCCCTTTTTTCGTAGCTTCCTACGAAAGGTACCGTGTTCGATCTTCTGATCTGGAATTTCCACCACAAATGGTGCTCTGACTCGGCGGTCGTTTCGGAAAGCAGAGCACGGGAAAGTCAGCTGGCAGCGAGAGACAGCCGACAGCGTGACAACATGGACGTGGATGGAATAGACGCGACGGGACTGGAACAACGCGTCACGGAAAACTGGGCTGCGAACAGAGAGTACACCACAGCGATAATTGAACACGAATCAAGCACGGAGGACCACTAGGCAAGTACATATCAACGAATAGAATGCGGGAGAATGGAAGACGAGGATACTGGAATCACAAGCAGAGACACGTTGATTTGACTTCTACGGAGCCACCATCCGCATCGCAAGAACCACCCTTACGAGCAACATTGCCAGGACCTTACGCCCACATATGACAAGCAGGCTTGGAAGCATGGAGATCACCCAGCTACTCATATAAGCTATCTCGGCTGCCAGCAAACACTTGAATCAGATGCCACTTCTGTATAGTCAAGGCGCACCTATCTTTCGTGGCTCTGACGTGACAACCTTCCTCCACAAGTATGAGACCCTCGCCACCTTCAGCAGTACCAACCACTCGAGCTCCGATGCCGTAAAATATTCCCATACTACTGTGTGGAAGGCTCCGTTGTTCGAGACACGGTTGTTACGATGTGCAAATACGTGGAATGAGATTGGGCTGTACTCAGGACAGAGATGTTGGACACATTTCTGCTGGCCGACAGTCGATCCCCGGACGTCATCTACACGCGTCGTTATCTTGCGGATCCTGGCGCCAATCTCGCAGGTCGAGATGATACAGAGACGCTGAAGTCTTTTCTCCGCACCTACGATCACATCAGCGGAATAGTCACCGAACGTGGAAGGACGGTCGCTTACGGGAGGACAGAGATGTTGCTGCATGCGCTTCCCAAGCGACTCCGGAGGAAGGCGATCACCAAGCTCGGTCTCAACCTGCTCGAACCGTGTACTTTGGAATACGGCAAGGTTAAGGGCTGGATCACCACGAGAATCGCTGTTGTGGAGGCCTTGACAATGTTCGAGTCTCTTGCTCCTACCTCACCACCTGCAATGACAGCTTCTCCTGCACCCCTGGCTCCAATGGCTTCAACCTCTCCCACAGCTCCCACAAGTACTTCGGCTTCCCCTGTGTCTTTGGCTTCCCCTGTTGCTTTGGGTTCCCCTGTTTCTTTGGCTTCCCCTGTTTCTTTGGCTCCCTCTGTTTCTTCGACTCCGGCAACTCCCAAGACTCACACGACTTCTCCGGATTCCACGACTTCCGCTGCTTCTGCCAGAACTTCTCCCGCAGCCCTGGCTTCTCCGGCTCCCTTCGCTCCCACAGCTGCTGAGACTACCACAACAATTCCCATGGCAGCTAAGGTTCCCTCGACCTCGGTGATAATTACTACACTCCATTTGGCTCCTTCTCCCACGGCTAGACAAGGTACTATCCGTGCTGGGCCGACTGTACTACTGGGAGTAATCCGTGTTGCGCCACCGCAAAGCCCGCCAGTCCGTCGACACCGTTTTGTGCAGCCCAAGCACCGTCAGGAGTCAGCTCTGCCGAACCATCAAGTGCCCGACCAGCAGCACCGTCCACAGCCCACCTCGCCATTCAATCAGAGGCCCACGCCACCGCCATCACATCACGATCCAGTACAGCCACTGCGGCAACGAGGTGTTTCCCCGTGCCATTACTGCGGCGGTCAGCATCACCTCCGGAAGTGTGTTGATTTGGGTACCGACCTGGAGGATTGTGTTGTAAGTATCAATAACCATGATAGACATGTGCTTGGGGGTGCGCGACAGGAGATACCAATGGCACCGGCTGCCCGCGGTGACTGCATAGTGAGGGACTATGCATGTGCAGGGCATCCAGTTCTTTCGACACCACCACCACCACCACCGCCATCGCTATCACCAGCTCGCTTGAACTCGCCACGGCCGCCACAGCCATCAGCCCGCTCGTCCCCCCCCCCCCCCCCAGCCCGCCCAGTCTCTCCAGCCCTGTCTCCTGCTCGACCGACACCTATCTCCACACCGCTGCTATCACCGGAACAATTGACACAGCTGATGCGGAGGTGATGGAGCATTTCACACGATCTCGGAAAGTCAAAGTCGATGTGCAACCCCGTCAGAGATACACTGCCCATCCAGCGCTCGCCCTACGACCGGTACGAATGCAAGAGCAGTCATGTTCTGAACACCATCTACTCAGTAAAGCATAGGCTTGGTGGCAGCGAGCAGAGACGGGAACGCAGAGTGTGCTTCACACAATGGGCCAGGGAGGGGAAATTTCATTTCTTTTTCACCACCACCAACAAGGAGCACTTAGAGGACAGAGGCAGCACTCAGGACACGGAGGTGAACTTGGATGCGGGGGATGCACTAGGAGAAGAGAAGTGGACTTGGAGGAGAGAAGTGGACTCGGAGGAGACGTGGACTCAGGAGTGAGAATCACACTTGGATGACGCGGGAGCGATGCGAGCTTCATGAAGGTGCATTCCGAGGATACTACTGCGAGAAGCGCACCGGGAGGATACGGAGGTCAAGAGAACTTCGCAGGCATGGAGGATAAGGCTGGAGGATTGAGCACCGTCTCTTTAAACTGGGACCAAGGTATGGACTTGGAGGGCACCAGATAGTGAGCACCGTCTCGTTGAACCGGGACGAGGATTTGGACTTGGAGGACACAAGATCATTAGCACCATCTTGTTAACCCGGGACGAAGGTATGAGCGGGGATGACGCGACTTGGGAGAACCAGCACCGACTGTTAACGGGACGATTAGCACCGACTGTAAACGGGACGATCAGCACCGACAGTGAACGGGACGATCAGCACCGACTGTAAACAGAACGATTAGCACCGACTACAAACGGGACGATCAGCATCGACTGCAAACGGGACAGAATATGGGTGGAGGAGATTTTGGTGGAAGGTTGAAGAGAGTGGGTTTTTGGCCCGGGGTTTCGTTTGTTTTCTCGTTGCTTTCTTGTTGCTTGTATCCTTTGCTGGTTGGCATTTGCTTTCAGCGCTAATGCTGCATGTTACGGATAACGTGTGGGATCTTGGGGATACGAGAAGACAGTAAGGAGGAGGAGGAGAATGGGAGAAGAGGAGGAGAATGGGGGAAAAGGAGAATCGCGTGCTTTGCAAGAGGTGGCTGGGAAGGAGTTGTGGTGGGAAAACGCCTCCCACCACTACAAAGCCACGCATTTGAGTGGGTACGTGACTGGGTTAGGGTTATTGCGGCTCTGCATCACGCCATCGACACGGTTAAAAAACCTTCACCATACAGCATCCGAGATGATCCAGACAGACCAATCACGTACCAATCATCATCTCATCTCTTTCATTCTTCTGTCTTTTGTTTCTGAGTTTCCAGCGATTCAAGTATCTCGCTGTGGCTACTCCCTCCCTACGCTCCTCAAAACGAAACCTCCATATTTTCTTAGCTTCTTACGGAAGCTGCCGTGTCCAATGTCCTGATCCGGGATTTCCACCACAGCGGTTTCTTTGCGTCTACAGCGGCTCTGCAGATTCTTTGCTGTTCCATGTTGGCATGGACGGCAGCCGGCCGTATGATTTTTGTAAATCATTGCCGGGTGTCTTTCCATCTCAGCCTTCACCTTCTGATGCCCAGGAAACTCAACTCCTCGCTTCTTCGCTTCTCGGACTTTGGCGCAAGGTTTCTTGATTAGTTGTTGCGTTTCCTCTATTGTAGCGTGCGAAAACCTGCCTTTGGCTATTTTCACCATCTCCAAGGAAAGGCACATGTCAGACTGTTCCAGCTGTACCCAACCTCCTTGCCTCGCCATAGTCCCAGACATGTTGAAAACCTACAAGCAATTAGTTGCTGCTTCTAAAACGAAAGCTTTAGCTATTACCTCAACCATATACGACTCCGTAGCCTCCTCTAGAGTCTACAAAGCCTGTTTAGTCCACACCCGGGGACCTTGATCATGAAATTCATCCACAACAATCCCAGACCTGACGACATCGTGATGTTCGATTTCGTGGACCGTGCGGGCAAATACCTTCATCAACCATGGAGGTTTGACATTGCGGGCAGTAGTATTAACAACGGGTCCGGATAACTCGCCAGCAGTCCGGGTTTTAACTAGCCATTCTGTTTGGTTTGGTTCTGTTCCAAACGCGCCCAAAAACCCGATCCGCTGTGTCTTGGCGGGATTGTTACCGGGACCGGATATAAACCCGCGGTTTTTTCACCAGGTTGTACCTGAACCACGGTTCCACTTTTATGGTTTCGCCACGTTTCACTTCAATTAAGTAATTGAGTTCTGATCGTATCATGACATGATCCATACGTAGATTGTGCATTTGTTGCCGCTCTTTCACCTCCCGCTGTCAGATTTGCGATCGGACCAATATTCGCTGAATCTCTGTGAAATAACGCGTTATTTTCCGCGAAATTGGCGGGTTTTCAATAGCTACTCAACAAATATTGGTCCTATCACAAATCTGACAGCGGGAGGTGAAAGAGCGGCTAAAACTCCACAATGTACGTACTGATCATGTCATGAGACAATCAGAACTGAAAAACTTAATTGGAGCCAAAATTGTGAACTTGAAATGCCGGGTTTTTGAGGGTAAAACCGGCCCATTTCGAATGGTCCCAGTTTTTCATGTGGTAAGACCTGTTGCCAGGGTCTAGTTTCGGGTGGAACCGTACCGGGAACGGACCCAGGAAATTGGATCTGTTGCTAACACTAGCGGGCAGCGATAAATTTGACACAGAGCTCTCTACCTACACCAGCTGTACATTATATTGTTAGTTGACCTCCTTCAATATCGATATGGAGCTACTCCCATCCGATTGCATGCTGCAGCCTATTATTGCTACGTCCAGTTTTACCTACTTTTTGAGTTGTGCGTCCTGGGCCATATTTTCAGTGGCTGAAATTGCAGCGTTGCGGTGGACTAACTGCTCTCTGCATTGCAGCTGTTTCTCAGCCAGGGGCGCATTGGGTGAAGCGCCCACTGTTCAGCTCGATTCGGATTGAATCAGACCGGGCTGAGGAGTTTGTGGACCCATGACTTAGTGTTGTAGAAACGGTGAGGAAGATGATAACGAAAAGTGGAAAGTCGTGAGGAATATATAGTAAGCTACAGGTTTGAAGGGAATGAATGACTGTCAACTTGCACGTTCTACTCAACATACATCCTGCTGCGCATCGCTACAAGTTGGAAATGACTCCAGCGGTCCCGCAATTGGCAGCCAGTCGGTCGGAAGATGTTTGTTTGTTTCTTTGTTTGCAGGGATACATTGAGGTGAATGACAGCTGATATCTCGTATTTGAGAGATATAAATAGGCAATTCTTCGATGGAAAGGTCGTCTGGTGATGTTTGTCTCAACACATAGCTGGGATCTGACATGATACATACGCTAACTATCATGTCATAACATGCAATTAGTGTTACTATTCCAACTGACAAGACGGTCAAATAGCAGATTTTGCATTGTTCGACTTAATCAAACATATGAACCTTGACATAAAACACTCAACCTGCCTCCATGTGGTCCATATCTTGCAACATCCAATATCACGCCCAACTACAAGGTCAACACACGATACCATGGTCAATGCTCCCAAAAAGAACTTTTCTCCACTTCAGGCGGGCAAATAAGGCAAACCAACAAAGAAGTCCACACGTCGATGTCATGAAGCAAATGAAGGCAATAGCGGCTTGGAGGCAAAAAAGGTCCGAGCAATGGGAGCATTGCGCAGCTTGCAATCTAAAAAGAAGCTAGCGGCAAAGAACACACAGGAAATGCAATTTTTAAGCAATTAAAAGAAAGAGAAATGGATCGAGGATTTTATGGAGAGAGAGACTGCCATGGCAAGAAAGCGAGTTCGAGACGCAGAGACAGCAATTATGCCAGATATAATCACTGCTGAAAACGGTGGCGCGACAACGGGGAAGCCCGAACCAATGTTTGAAGAGATGTTGAATCCTATCGGAGGCAGTCTGAGCGATATTGACAGTTCCGATGATGAGCAGGATGCGCAAGATGAGCAAGATGATGAAGATACACAGCTCGGCAAGCTCAGAGATGATGATGAACCTGGCTGGGTAATGGGCACAATCACTAAAATGGTACAGTACCGTATGGAGAGCTTTCAGCAAAACCAAATGAGACTTGACGAATTGACCCAACTGCGATGGTGGGATGCAGCCAACAACTTTTGTGAGAGAGATATGAAGCATGTGACTACCAAATTAAAGGTTCCGGCGGTTGTCAATCCCCGAATAGACACGACTGCAGCCACACCATCCCCGAGATTAGTTTGGGAGCATATGCAGACTCATGAGATCATTCGCATACAATCGGAAATGCCAGCAGTGACTTCTTGACCAGGAAGTAGTCAAATGAGGCTGGGTTCGGAGAACTCACAGTCACATAAGTTCATACTGGTGCTTTCACCCGGCATGGCAACCGATTCGATGCCGATTCAGGATCCAAATCCTGTTGAACCCGTAAGCTTTTACCCCTGCTTGAAGCATCCCTGGTTAATTACCATATAGAAATCGGATACGGATGAAGATATGGTGATGGCTCCCGTGTCACAGGAGGTATAGATAGCCAAATAGTTTGTTTTGAAGAACTCTCTTACGGAAAAGCAATTTGTGTACCTACTTTGCTGCCTGTCAGCTTTTGCTGATTTCAGTGACCAAATTGTGAGACATGATTTTTCATCAGAGTGTGTGCAAGGGTCTAACTGGCCATGCGAATGTTCTAGACTCCAAATCTGGTTGATTGACGGCCAGCAAACATGATATCGACCTGCGTATCAAAGTTACATTACAAAGCAAAACCTAAAATACACACATATTTTACAAACAAAATCTAATTCACTAATGTCATACGAGTCATAGGACAAGCGGTCGGTGAGCAGTCTGAACCCGGATCAATGGCTGCTGTCATGCAGCATTAGTTCATGCACCTAACTGCATAACTATCCGCTTAGACCTGCTGCACATGGTCGAGATTTTGAAAATTGCTTATGGTACCTCATGGAAATGGAGGAAAACGAGCTGGAAAAAGAAAGATCAGGAAGTCCGGCTCTCTATGTCTAAAATCCGTTGATGGATCTATATGCTGTAACTTACCGGCTAAAAGCGCCAAAACGCGACCAAACTATGTTATTGGTCGGACTGATAATGTGAATACGGTGGCTTAGAAACGGAGAGGCCTCGATGCTTTTGGATACAAATGATTCTATACAGAAATGGCTTATTGAGTGTCAATAATAGCAGTAGGACTGTCATGCAGAATGATTGCGCACTGAATGACTGTTGGTATTTCTCTAAGGTGAGCGTCAACAGAGCGTCGACATAGCGTCAATGGAGCGTTGACGATTTTAGTTTGATCTTTTCGGCAATTGAAGGGTTCCATCGGCACATCAATCCAAAGAGGAGTTATTGGCCGGCTGTTGATGTGAAACGACAAGCAACATGCTTGTTGCCCAATCCGAGAAATGAGCATCAATGGAGCATCACCGATTTCTGGTCTTGCATCTTGAATAATGATTACGCTGTGTGACAGCATCAAGCCATAATGGCAGTATTGGCCGCCTTTTTGGGCAACAGGGCCTACTACCATAACGCTACCACCTTGTAAAAATGAGCATCAACGTAGCGTCAATGATTTTTGGTCTTGCATCATAGACAATTCAATGGCTGTGCAACGGCATACTCCCATAATCATAATATTGGCCATATTTCTGGGCAAAAATGCTAGTAATGATATCTCTACTAACTCATAAAAATGAGCGTCAACATAGCGTCAACAATTTTTGGGCTTGCATCTTGGTTTATCAGACAGGAATGCAGCGACGATGACACATACTCGGACTATCGGCTGCGTTTATGGGCAAAAATGCTAGTGATGATATCGCGACTGTCTCGTCTTTGTATACCATTGTATTCAACTTCACAAATATGCATGCGATGTCTCACATGTCTGACTTTTTTCTTCCCTGTATGTCTAAAGTCAATATTTTAGAACCTGCGTTCTACCTAACTATAACATGTCCATTAACAGTCACCCAGATCGAATGATGCAGAGTTCAATTTACTACTGCGATGTCAGATACAAAATCTCTAAATACCTCGTTGCTAGACGTTATGATATCTTCAAAACACGAATCTGTCTTTATTCATGATTTAAGCGACCTTACTTTACAAATTGTTTTTGATGCTTGGTGGGCGTCAATGAATATAGGCTCGAAGCGGCCTATTGCTTGCACTAACTCTAGACATGCGCCTTCCTGGCGATTCTGTTTACATTGCGGAATTGAAGATACTGGTAGCCCCGGCATCATATGTATTGTTTGTCATCAAGTTCTGCGCCATTCATCAGAACATGGGACCAGCTCAATGGGCAAACACTTGCTGGCAAAAGCACATATCGCAAAGTTCAACGAATTAACAGTGTCAGAGGTAATCGAATTGACTAGTTCAACAGTCGATGAAACAGCTTTTCCCATACTGAAGTGGCAAGGAAGTGGAGGAATTTTTATTGTAAGTTCGCAAAGGAAAATCACATTTACCATTCACGTTTCAAGTACACTTACTGAATTGACAGACAAAACGCTCTACACTGGCAGCAAAGGACTTTCACACTGCCCAATTTCACCAAGGCACCTGGAATCGGTACCTCGTGTCAGGTTATATTTCAGCACATAATCCATGGAACGCAATCTCAAACCTCGAGCTACGACGGTCATACAATGCATTAAGAAGCGACTTGGTGTTGCCGTCAGCCAGCAACCTGAGTAATATTTGCCAGAGGGAATACACACTGACAGTGGATGCAATTATGAAGCAATTGCTGTCAACATATAAAGATAGTTTAGCTTTCGACAAATGGACATCGACGAACAAATTAGCAATAACGTCCATCGTTGCTTATTATATGGATTGAAATTGGACATTGCGAGAAGTACAACTGGCATTCCATGAGGTTGATCGCCCATTCTTTTCATATTTCGAAAGCTCAGTAAGGATGACAGGTCAAGGGTCAGCATATTGGAGGACAGCTAGCCGAACATTGGAAGGAAGTTCTTGATCATTTCGAACTGACTGACGGCCGTTTACCTGGAATTACAACCGACAACTCTTCCTCAAATTACTCGATGACTCGTGAACTACAAACTACCCTTGAGGCCTCCGGAATTGAGTGGTCCGCATTGAGAAACTACATACCATGCATGGCGTATGTTATTCAGCTTTCTTTGGGTGCATTCATGAGCAGTCTGGGTATAAAAGGCCGTACCAAGTCTTCGGAAGCCCATGAGCGCGATCAGCAATTTGGAGAGAATGAAAGCACAGACATTGGGAAGAGTCAAAGACTTCGAAAAGAGGGCAATGCTACGATCAACAAGGTGTCGGCCATGAGACCAGGTTTAGCAAAGATAAATGAGAAAGTACGTTTTTCAACATATTATGAAAGTGCTGAAACTGACCTTCATATAGCAGAGAATGCTTGCTGTATTGATTACGCTGACACCTGGATATCAAAACGAGTTTATTGACTGTCAAAACCAAAAGTCCGAATTGCAGTACTACCCATATTGAATGTGAAGACAGGTTAGAACTTGACACTGCAGTTGCTCGAGCACACCTACCGATTGCGTGAATTGACACGCAAGTGGCTCAAAAACCCAAATTATAACGATTGCCAGCCACTCTTCACAACTCAGGATGAGTGGACTGTTGTGAAGTATGTCATGGAGGTTTTACAGCCATTCCGGTACTGGACCCTGTTGATGTTGAAACGGTATACTGTTACTCTGTAGCGTATCATCACTGTCTCCAATGACATGTTTGATCACCTGGATGGCGTGATGCGAACTTTGGCCAGGAAAAAGACACAATGGAAGGAAGACTTATTCTTTGCTGTGAAGTTTGCGCGGCAAAAGCTGTCTAAATACTATACTGAAGTGACTCCAACGACTGATATGCTCCTCAGTATGGCACATATCCTTGATCCTTTCCGGAAGTTGCGATCGTTTAGGAAGTGGGACAAGGAAATGGATATTCATCCTGAAGACGAGACTTCTTATACTACCCAATACCAGGAGGCCTTTCTGAAGTATGTGGAGAACGAATACTGCGCAAAACATAGACGTTTGCTGGTCATTAAGCCCGATAACACACAGAACGTCAATCTCAACTCCTTCGAAATGGCTTCCAGATCTCATCAATCTTCTCATGATCCATAAGATTTGTCCACCGATGACGACGAATACTTAATGCCTACCAATGTGGCCGAAACAACACCCGGACAAAGCGATCGTACCGCACATTTATTGACAACCGCAAGACTCTATTTGGATTAACCTCGTAAATTTCCACAAAACTGGGCGCAAATTAATCCAAATTTTAATGATTACCACTCCGACCCAATAGAGATTAGTAGTACATTTTGGTTACCAGATATCACCGACTGGTGGCAGCACCAAGAAGAAACGCACTCAAAGTACGCCGATCTCTGCAATGTGGCACACGACATATCCTCTATCATACCTCCCGGTGTCGGAGTGGAGGCCAGTTTTTCCCTTGGGCGAGATGTAATTCGGTGGAGGCAGTCGAAAACCACTGGCAAGACCCGTCACGACAAAGTGGTAGTAAGGCAGTTTGCTCGAGCCAATAGCAGATTCCTGGCTGGCGACGACCCAGTATTGAATCCAAACAGCACTGCGAACGACATGAAGCTGAAGAGAGAGGTGGAGGAAAAGAAGTTGCACAGAATGGCCAAGGTCCACAACGTTTTGGAGATGTGGCAGGGTACTCAAACCCTACAAGCTACACAGAAAGAATCTTGCACTCAAAATAAACAGATGACTGCCGTAGGATACATTTCAGATACCGAAGAGATCGTCAAAGCATCCTGGTCAAACTTTCTGCATGATGGTGCGGCTGCATTTACATTGTCGGAAAAATCACCTGTGCCACCAGCTTTGTCTGCAAAGATCCTCCCTGGAGGACAAACTCAAATATTGAATGTCTGCCAAATCAAACGAATCGACTGCCATCTTGCTGAAACTGCTGAGGAAAGCTCACCTGAAAGCATTGCAGACACCGAAAATTGGCTTAACTGGAATGGGGACCTGGATAATTCAAACGACAGCGAAGATGACTGGGAGAAAGACAATGAATCACATCGGGAACTGCACAATGTCAGTGAGGATTCAGAAGCCCCGGATGTGTGGAATGTGAGAGTAGAACCGAATGTTCCTGGACTGATTCGACCTATACAACAATTAAAGAAGAAGGTTGAAAAGGCATTACTAACGGTCAATGTAATGGAAATGAGGAGGAATTTGGGGATCAAGAAAAAGTAGGACAGAATGCGTCAATGTATTATCACCAAGTTCATTATGTAGTTTGACTGAAAATTTCATTTCGAGAATTATTATGGAAGAATGTTGACCAGTCGCGAGAGAATATTCATTAACAAACAAACCCGTAGTGGACAATATCCATTATTTGGCACAACATATACATTTCAACCGGATGAGAGCGACCACTGCTGGAATATTACTGCGCTCGGCTTTTCCATAGAGCCAAGTCCTAATCACGCTGAAAGGCATCCACAAAATTCAAATATTTAAGTTGCAATTATTCATGGCAGCAGATCTTGACTTCCCTGGACATTAAAATGAACGTCGACGGAGCGTCAATGATTTCACTCTTGTAAGTACGGTAATTGAATGGTGATGTGGTCGCAACTATCCCTAATAAGCCTACTGGCAGCCTTTCCTTGCAAAAGAGTAAATGACACGATCACTGCCCCATTCTGATAATGAGCTTCAACGGAGCGTCAACGGTTTTTGGCAGTGCATCTTGGGTAATCTAAGTGCTGATTGGTTGCAGCCATTCATCAACTAAGTATTGGCTGCCTTCCAAATCAAAAATTATAGTATCAAGCTCCCTACCCCAATCTGAAAATGAGCATCAAAGCAGCATCAACAGAGCATCAACGGAGCATCAACAATTTTCAGTGTTATAAGTACGGTAATAAAATAGTGACGTTTTCGGAACTATCCATAACGAGCATAGTGGTGGTCTTTGTTGGCAAAATAGTACACGACACGATCACTGCTCCATTCTGAAAATCAGCTTCAACGGAGCGTCCACGATTATTGGCTGTGCATATTGGTTAACCTAAGTGCCGATTGGTTGCAGCCATTCATAAACAAAGTATTGGCTGCCTTCCAAAGCAAAAATAATAGTATCAGGTTCCCTGCCCCATCCTGAAAATGAGCGTCAACAGAGCGTCAACGATTTTTAGTCCTGTAAGTACAGTAATTGAAGAGTGACCTGGTCACTACTATCCATAACCAATGTAATGGCAGCCTTCCTTGGCAAAACTAAGTGGTGATTGGTTGCAGCCATTCATAAACTAGGGATTGGCTGCCTTTCAAATTCAAAAGATTACTGACACGCTCCCTGTCCCATCCTGAACATGAGTATCAATGCAGTGTCAAGGATTATTGGTGCTGGATCCTCGGTAATCTATGTGTCGCAATGTGGTAACAATTCATAGACGAAGTCATGGCAGCCTTTTCAATTAAAACAACGCATGACAAATACATTACCCCATCATGAAACTGAGCATCAACAGAGTTTCAATAATATTGCATCTTACATATTGGGTAATCAAGGCTTTCTGCGTATTGGTGCACTCATAACAGAACTATTGACTGCCTGTAAAGCCAAAAATGCAACGGATAGAAGGCAAAAAATGTATTCCACAATAATCCATGTCGCACATTGCCAAACATCCAAAACGAGATCATTGGCTGTCAAATACTGAATTTTAATAATGTTCAATTATCCAACTGCAAACACAAGAACGTTATATAAATCTACAGATGGACCCACTGGGCGACCCACTGACAACTCGCCCAATCCAGCCGGGTTGGGAGATTTGCATCGAACCGTACTCGAATTGACGGTTTGTGTGTGTTGACAACCCGCACAACCAATTTGGCAACGGTTCGGTTCGGACCCAGACCCAGACCCAAAGTGACGGTCCGGAACCATTGCGAATACTAATAATTGGTACAACTGCAATTCGGACTTACTTTTTTGAACAGTCAATAATCACGTTTCGATGTCGAGGTGTCAGCGTAATCCGTACAGCAAGCCTTCTCCGCTATATGAAGGTCAGTTTCAGCACTTTCAACATATGTTGAAATACTTACTTTCTCAATTATCGTTGCCAAACCCGGTCTCATGGCCAACAGCTTGTTGATTCTACTATTGCCCTCTTTTTGAAGTCCTTGCTGCTTCCCAATGTCTGGACTTTCATTCCTGTAACGGTCGGAGTTGGACGTAGGTGATATTGGTAACAATCATGTGATAACGTAATTCATGGTGTAACCGCCTGCGACCTAGCAACCGATCACGCACGCAAGCGCCAGCAGGGATGGTTAATTACCCTGCACACAAACTCAATTTTCACTCTCTCCCCGCGACAACACAACCATGGGTAGAGTGAAGTCCCGAGATGCAACGACTGACAGAGGGAATGAAATTTGCAAAGCTAAACATGTATACCTTTCAGGTCTTGAACCATCTATCTGTACTGCAGCTTCAACATATGGTATATCATATAGTACCTTGCGAGACCGACTTAGAGGAGCACAGCCAAGGAGTGCGGCACATGAGAAGGAGCAGCTACTGACTCTGGAAGAGGAGAAATCAATTGTCAGGTTCTGTGAGACTCTAGATGACTTGGGATATCCATTGCAAGCGAAGATGGTTAAGGCATTTGCGATGTCCCTTCTACCTCCACATCGGCGACGACAACTTCGTAAGCACTGGATGACACGCTTTCTCCACCGCCATCCTGCAATCGCTGCAAAGTTCAGCCAACGTCTAGATTGACAAAGGGCTAATGCAAATGATCCCGCAATTTTAAAGGACTTTTTTTGCAAGGTATATCATTTTACTTTATATATTTATTTTAAGCTAATACTGGTCACTGCACCTTGGAAAACTTGTCACAAAGCTCAATGCACAACCACAAAACATTTACAATATGGATGAAAACGGCTTTCTACTTGGTCAGGCTCTCAAAGTAAAGGTTATATGCCGTAAAGGTTATATGCCCTAGAGGTAGCAGGAATCCACGCCATACCCAGGATGGAAATCGCGAAATGGTTACAGTTATAGAGTGTATTTCTGCAGATGGTAGAGTTATACCACCCATGTATATCTACAAGGGGGGAAAGCATCTACTGGGATGGCATGCTGGTGTCCAAGATAAAGAGCAAGCAACATTTGCATGGTCAACTAAAGGCTGAACTGACAATTCATTGGTACTGGAATGGGTGGAATAGAACTTTGAGAAATACACTATTAAGATGTTTGTACCATTAGATTGACCTCCTGCTCATGTTAACTATTTCAGTGCAAAGGGCAAGCCACGTATTCTAATCCTTGATGGGCATGGCTCTCATCTAATATGGCAATTTTTCGATTTTTGCTTGAAAAGAAATATTCATTCTATTTGCCTTCCTGCACACTCTACACACATCCTACAACCTCTAGATGTTGGGCTGTTTGGTCCTCTTTCCCGCTGCTATAGCAATGAGCTGGATATATGGGTTAGAAAAGGAGGAAATGCAATTAAGAAAGGGCAGTTTTATAAGTAAGCCCACCTGCTATATCACTCTATACTCCACTCTAATTCTTTCCTACAGACTTGTCACACGCGCTAGAGCTGCAGCATATACTAAGAACAACATCTTGAGTGCATTTGAGGCAACTAGGATCTGGCCTCTTAACCCACGCAAGGTATTTACGAGGCAATCACGAAATATCACTCGGTTTGAATCCCCGCCAGCCTCTCCCACTCCACTCCTCAGTGCAACCCCCAGACAGCCCAGAGCTGTAAGCCGATTAGCCCGCAGTGCACTTTAACTTGTCACTTGCCAATCACCTTCCTCTCTCAAGCTGAAGGCTCTTATAGCACAGCTGGGAAGGTCAGCTCAGGATGCACTTGCAGAAAAGTAATTAGGAGATGAAATGCTGAGAATACTTCGCTCAGGGGCCAAGGACACCACTGCAGTATCAGCAAAGGACCGCCACCACCTTGGTAAAGCTCATGTGTATACAGCTGAGGATGTGGTTGAGCTCAGGGAAAAAAGAGGGAGGCTAGACAGAGAAAAAGTGGCCAAAGCCAAAATGCGCCAAGAAAAGGCTGCAGCAAAGGTAGTATCCTCTGGAGAGGGGTCAAAGAGCTCTAAACATGTGGAAAAGAAGATTATAGATGTGAAGAAGGTACCTGTAATTGTACTTAGTGATTGGGAAGATGAGGAAGAAGATATGGTGGGTGGAAAGGGGTGGGATGAGGAGGAGAATGGGGGGGAG
>Ga0307514_10001303_pt1 | contig 32191 bp, 23 predicted proteins | sample 16_EM_MG_FD_203088 | JGI IMG/M metagenome (GOLD analysis project Ga0307514, IMG submission 203088) | Populus trichocarpa ectomycorrhiza microbial communities from riparian zone in the Pacific Northwest, United States - 16_EM | ecosystem: Host-associated > Plants > Roots > Unclassified | place... | reverse complement strand
TCATGAATAAACAAGCCTACCTAGTGCCAGAACTTCAATTTCCCATTTATCTGTGTATTAGAATAGAACATATGGGTATAGGGGAGTATAGGAAGTTGCTGTTTGCAGGCACGTACATTGCTGAATTCAGCTATCTCAAGCTCTCGGACTATTTCTGCTAATTCTTCAGCCTCTTGATCCTCCGGGGCCTCCATATCCTGCGCACCCTCTTCACCCTCTTCACCCTCTTCACCCTCTACACCCCCTGCACCCCCTGCACCCTCCTCACCCCTCATATCTACCACCCTAGGCCTAGGTGGCTCGAGAGGCTTCTTTGCATGGTGGACCGTGGAGAGTGTCATCTGCCTCATAATGCCCAATAGGATAGTCTCAATTTTAAGTTATATAATTATGCCCTGCCCTGTCTCGTAGCCAGCCGAGTGGACCCTTCTTTCAGACCCCGGCGCGGTAGCTCTATGCTAGGGGATATAGCTCTTTTTGGTAACGGAAATAATCTTGAAGGTACAAGGGTCCAACGGGGTTGAAGTACAAAGTACAGGGCAGGATGATCTAGTTACCCTGAATTTGTTACCGAGCAGGATGTTTGTTACCCTGAACAATTAATTCACTGATTACCCTGAACTCGCCAAACTACAACCCTGTCATGGTGCTTAACTTTACCCAGGCATGTGATTTGTTGTGCCAAGGTCTCTAGACTGGATAGTTCGGGGTAATCTGTTTAAAACTAAGACCTCGTTGTATGGGGATGGTCTTATCTGGTTCTTCCAGGTGCCTCCGAACTTTCTGGGTTTTGGCGCTTTTCCAGATAACCGACCAGTTCTGAATATAATACCTCAGCTAGTATGGTTGGCACATGATAGGTGTTGTTCCAACCAGACTATGTTAACCTGGGGGGTATTAGTCTCGTGCAGTCTGGTTGGGTTGAATCATGATGATACTACTAGGTAGGTGGTGTAGTTGGGAGCCACCTTGGTGGACGCGACAGCGTCGGTAGGTTCGAATCTTGCCTCACCCAGCGAAATCCTAACAGCCAAGGGGCACGGGTTTTGTCCTCAGGAGTGCTAGATACTAGTCAGTGAAGTCATTACTGAGACTAGTCCCAAATGGCCTTGGTAGTGGAGGTAAAGGAGGGAGGTGTTCGAAACTGCCAGAGGGGCTGAGCGTTTCCAAGCTCATATACTATATCTAATGAAACACCCACCAGAGTACTCACACTAGTTAGTGCAAGTGAGGCTCCCACCCTGCTTACCACACAAGAAAATATTCTTTGGCAGCCACAGCAGCCTCTTTTGAAGGTCTGGGCACGAGACTACATAGCAGAGCTCTGGCAAGAACCAGTCTGGGCAAGGGCTCACGAAAGCCACGTAGTCAATCTTTTATTTAAAATCGGATTACATGATCGGACTCTCTCGGTTAAGTTACCCTGAAATCCCCTCGTTGCTTTGTATGTGTCTAGGTAGCCTCGGAACCACTACGTTCTAGGTTTCTTCTGAAAAATGCAAAATAGTATACCAGGCTAGGAGAACCCATATTATAGGAGCCTTAAGCAAGTACTTAGGTTGGCAGTGAGCCCAATAGCTGAAAGCAAAGTCCCCCACAGTATATGAATATGTCTTTTACGACAAGCTCCCACTCTACATCGAAGCATACAAGGAATTTATGTGAAATACTCTTAAATCACTGCTCTGAGTCCTGGTTTCGCATCTAGTTTTAGATATGAGGACACAACACCACGTTACATCTGTGGGGTCACCTTGTGGACGCCATGCTGTTGAGGGTAGATTGAGGCTGTTTACATTTGAGCCGCTTAATCCCTGGGCGGACGTAAAGGGCTCAGTTGCGTGGTTTGAATAGGTCCTCACAATCTTGGTATATATCACATTTTGGCAACAAGAATTCCCTTTCTCCAGAATGAGATAAGTCATATGGTGCAGGTGGGTTGAATTACCTAATGTAAAGCCAACATTTCAATATTTACACATGATACCATATGCGCTGCTGGCAGATGAAACAATACTAGTAGGGCCTGGGTTGATTAGTCTGTGACAAGGTGTTCAGAAATACACCACATTGACGACTATCTAGAGTTATCAAAGAAGGGCAATCATGATACCACTCTTGCTCTAAATTAAGCACACTATTTTTAGCATACCACCTTATTGAATGCTATCATAAGGTTTTTTGCAATCCATTTCTGTCGAAGCAGAGTATTTTGGTTTTAGCCCCTAATTAGCAGTAGCTAAATGCCGGCAGAAGCACACAATTGGGGAGCACAGGGAGTGCCTTTCACCCCTCCTGGCATGCAGAGCTACATGCTTTGAAGCCCGCCGGCAGGGCCAGTGGCTGCCATCATACTACGGTATTGGCGTGACGCGTACACATACTGTATTTGTAGAGCGTAACGTTAGGTAGTGTGCAGGTTGGGTGTGCAAACGTCCTTTTTCTGCACACCTCAGAACCGTTGGATACTCGGGGCGCATCCCTTGGATTCAGCTAGCATGTCGGTAGAGGGGTCGTACAGCCAGACTAATGCCGGTAGTCATCTTGTTTATGTGCTTGATATCAGTCGAATGTATCAGATGCACCTGCACTTATCCTGAAATGCCTTTGTGCCAAGAAGGGAAACAATCGATAAGAATAAGGAGCTCGAACAGTGCGTCACTCATCTTGCATGGGGGTGCACAAAGCCGCAAGATCCTTTTATTTGGTGAATACTTAGTAAGTAGAGAAGAGTTGTGTTCCTTCTGGAAGGAAATGCTGATGAAGACAAGCAAGGAAGAAGTCCCCGCATAAGAACTTCTATATGTGAAGAAAAGCAATCCGCAAGCATGCACTGTTGATAAGGCCCCATGTAAGAGTCTATGCGCACTATCAACAGAGTGGGGAGCATACTTACCATAGAGCTCGAATTGCAGATCAAGTCTACGTTCATCCATATCTTGCTACTTAGTACTTCTACTTAATACCCCTCAAGGCTAGTGATTCGCAAAAAAGGAAGCCTACTGCTTTTAGGTCCGTTTGCTACATCTTGTTAGTCTGGTTGGCACAATACGTCGCTAATGGACATCTTGTGGCATAGTTTGGGGGGTTAGATGAGAGGACTGACGTTTCGCCCGCATCAAACGAGCTCAATCAATTATGCGTTATTGATTCCTTGTGAGAGCCTTGTGGTAACCAGACTAGGTGTTTCCATATTTTGGTCACATGGATGCAAACTGGTCGCGCGTGGGGCCTATACATAGATGCGTCCTTGTGAATGAATCGCACGACCCAATGGAAGTACCAAGCATGGGTGTAGAGCAGGCGGGCGTGCTGGGTTCCACGAATGTGCAAACAGAGTCATGAGGAATCAAGGTCTTCCATTCAAGTAAAGCATCCATTCCACCCCACTGCTTCTGTCTGCTTCTATCCTTTGTATCGAATTCTGACAAAGGGATCACAGATGAGGTCGGTGAGAGCAGATGCAAAGGATATGTCGGTACCAGAGTACAAGATGCCATGCGAGCAATGCATTACAGAAGATGTATACTGCCGGCCTTTCGGGAGGCACATAGTATATATTCTCAGCCATCGAGCCGATTCGGTTTGTGAGAGCTTCTCCGCCAACCAACAGAGGTATTCAGGGAACGAAGTCTGAAGGCTTTTCCATTTGAATGAGATAGCCTAGGATAAGTATTAGCAAATCGTTTAAACACGACGATTTACACTTACACAGGTCTCGGAACCTCCATGTTTATTCGTCCTTCCGTGAGGTGCTATCGATTGTGTTCCATATAGAACAGCCATCAACAGCAAGCACCTCAATAATTGGGCGTAGGCCGAGGATTGCAACCGAGCGGAGGCACTGCCAGTTAATCTCGAGCGCCCGCCCTGCTTCGGCATCACCTACTTGCACCCAACCTGGGACACTGACATCCCCATACCTCTGGAACGACACTGTTATAAGGGCACTTGTGAGCCAAACCCAGCCCATTTGAATAATCATTCAGCAGCTGCAACATATATATTCCCCAAGCACACACCTGATCGTCATTATCTTTTGAACCTCACTGCTACTTTGGTATGAACTACAGCGGTTACCATACGAATCATTCAACAACACAAGAGGAGCAGGAAATATGTCTCTAAATGAAACCACATACGGGAATAACAGCAAAACACTCGAGCGGGGGTTGGTGGATCCAATATATAATCTCAGCGACCCTAGCTTCGCCCAGAAGCTGAGCTTCCAGCCTCATAAGCCTGACGCGGGTGTTCTGGAAAAATGCAAGAAGATTCCAAGGTTCCACGGCTTCAAAACACTAAGCCAGACGGACATGAAAGAGCGCAAGCGTGCCCAGGTCCCAACCTGGGAGTTTCAGGACAGGAAACATCCATTCGGTGGTGGGACTGAAGCCGTACCAGTCCCCATATATAAAGGCTCAATTCTTGAGAAAAGGCAAAAGCCGCTGACTGGGAAGGACACTTTCGATGGTAAGCTTTCCGCTGAAGAGGACCATCTAATGGCAGGCTGGCATTGGTACGCAGATGTGGGTGGCGGGACGTCAAGGCTGACAGCCCACAGTATACGAGATATACACCCTGTGGGAGGAACGTGACCCCAAAACGCAAAACACACGGCTGAAGGAAGTTGTTATCAGGTGGGACGGATTCAACGGGAGAGTCCAGCTATATGCCTTGGTGTATATGGTACACCCCAACAAGGTATGTACTTAAATATACATTGGCGAGTGGCCTCTTGAAGCAAATGGTTGACTTGGGTCAGCTGATACCGCGGGCAGAAGGCAGAGTCAGGAAAGTTTCTGGAGACGAATGGTCTGGTTGAGCTGTCGATGGTGCCTCACAAAGATAACCCCAAGAAGGTTGCAACGGGGGGTAACTGGGCAGGCCAAGGTGTGTTTCCCCTTCGTAAAAAAGCGGAGTGCGCCATGCCCTGTGCTTCCCCGCGGCTCGAGTACTGACCCGGGGTGGTTTGCTGTTCGCTCGTAGGGTATTGGGTTCCATATGTCGTGGCACTCTTTTATGCACGGCACTGGTCATACGAATATCGGTACTTGTTTGTGTTGATCTGGGGCAACGCTTTCCCCGACACCTGCAAAAGGCCTGAACAGCAAGGATGGAGAGATAATGCTCTTGAGGGCCCTGTCATTGCTGCCGCAAGGAGAGAAAGTGACTATTTTCTCAGCAAGGCTCGGGCTCGAGAGCCGGGACAATTGGGTAGAAAGAAGTCTGCCCGCAGCATTGTACTTTTCACAGGTACGCAAAGCATGACAGCCCCGAAAACCTCAGAAGGACGCTATCATGGACCGAATTCTTCACAGGCTTTCCTAATCCCACCGTCATTACCAAGGCCCCCCCACCATGTTGAGCACGCCCAATCATTCCCCTCGTCACTAAATCCAGGAAGCCATATTGGCAATTCAGTACTGCCAGTGTCCTCAGGGTACTATGACCCTGTCCGCGGATTAATAACCCACAAGCTTCGTGAATCATGGACCCAATGCTCAGGCTTTGACAAGGAGCATCCACAAATACTCCGCACAATAGATAAGAGTCACCAATCAATTGGCATCCCGGGGGGGGTGAACGGTCCAACTCCCAACCAGCTCGAGTGGGGAAAACGGAAGCGTTGCCCAGAAGAAGCCCCGCCTCGGCTACCAAGGAAAAAGACTGAGCAACAAAGGCGACTGCTCGGCACGGAGCTGAGTGAGCAACACACTGAGAAGAATTTTACAAACTCGGGGAGTAGGTTTCACACCTATTGGAGCCCGGAAGATTGGCAAGATCATGAAGCAGCAATTGCATTGATGATGCTTCTTGCCGGGGATGGAGCAGCATTGCTAGGCAGAGCCGCGATCACTGCCTGAAGGTGCATGTGATGTATGTGTTACATGCCACTGTGGAGTATGTAGAGTGATTAAATTAAAGCTGAAAATTGAACTATATGTACCTCGTTTTAGCTTCAGGTAACAGAAAAACACGTGGTGAAGGAATATCTTTCATGGCAAGTGTCTCATCTGTCTTCCACATGGTGCTATGCAAATTTCGAGCAGAGAGTTTGGGGCCTACCTACAGTGCACTGGTGCTGTACTGCATAGTTAACTGTCTGTGGGCCCTAAACCTCATTGGTGTTGTGCAGGAAGCGCATGCTGGGCATGATATGAGGCTTTGAAGGAATTAGGAATGTATTAGCCGGGTTGTGGGGTGTAGAAGCTCGAAAGTTGAGGCTGTAAGGGAACTAGATCTGTACGAATGCAGGTCCAACTGGAGTCTAGCTTTTATGTACCAGTTGCATGTATTTGTGATATATATGAAAAAGATAGTGGTTGTCCGCCTCATAGCCAAGGCTCCCTTCGGGGGAAAGGCGTATAGACTCAAAAAAAAAAGATAGTAGTTGTTTGTTCTTCGGGGGAAAGGCGTATAAGACTCCTAAAAAAAAAAAGATAGTTGTGTAGTCTCGTTGGCACAAGCTGGGTAGGTACTGTAGTTATGAAGATGTAAGTAGACTTAGTTAGGTACTAGTAGTACTTATGGTAATGTGCAGGTCGTGCTGTAACGCATCAGTAGGGACTTCTTCTCGATGACTATGTACTATCCAGGGTGCATTCAGTCTTGCCTTGACGGTGCATGGTGCATGGCAGTATGGCAGGTTGCTTGTTGCTTGTTGCTTGTTGCTGGTTCCTGCGGCGTGCTAGGACGTCCATCGTTCCCACTGACATCTCATATAGCCATTTGCGTCTGCTCTTCTGGATATCGATGCTGTATATTGTTGTAGAGTATATATATCACCACAGCGTTGTCATATTTCGGCCCGGTAGCATTGCTCTTGCGTTTGAGTTCGTCCGATCCTGTCTCCTATATTGTATTCCAATACCTCGCAGTGCGGCTTACCTTGTGGCAGTTGGATTAATCGCCAACTCGATATCTCGAAGCAGTCACTGCTGCCAGCACCGTACTTTGCACGAAGTGTACGACAGCCAAGCCTCCCCAAACCCCTTGCCAGCCCACACCCCTGGTCGCTTCCATCTACACATGCTCCGTCGTGGGCGACTCCAGAAAGCTCTTCTAGAAACGTTGGCAGATCTCTCCCCTCTCGTCAGGTGCCATCACACGGGTTAACGGATCGCAGACACCACCAATGATAAACACCATAATCATATAAAAAGACAATCAGCAATAACTACTAGTTCTGGTGTCGAACCAGCCCCCTCCCCTCCCCACAACCAAACACCATCTCTTCCGCAGTTTTCACCCATCGGCCATATGGATGGAGACAAGAAGCTGGTTCAGACGCTGGTTGAGCGACTATCCACCAGGGTAGGCACAATCACCCATCTGCCCCACAAGCCAATGCAACTTGCGGAGTCCAGTTCATGCGCTACGGTGGAGACTCTTCAGTGAACATGGCTTGCGCCATACTTGCGACAATGTGACTGACTTAAACCTCGTGCGCCGCTCCTGACGAGTGCGCATGTTTTCCCTTTTCTAGCTTCCGAATGAGACGGGTATAAGCGATCTTGATGTAGTTCGGCGGGATGAGGTGGTGAGCTTATCACGCGGGACTCTCATTGAGGTTTCAAAATCCCAGGTCGACACCGTGATTCGCTCCGTGGTCAATTTGTTAGATGGTGTATCACGAGTTCGTTCTACCTTCCACGTGTGTAATGCTCGCAATAGGCTTGCCCTCTAATGGCTCGAACTCTAGCAATACGAAACTGTACCCCTCCGAAGCCGACCAGCACTTGTTTTCCCGACACAAACATATCTTGTGGAACTGCTCGCCGATTGTACGAGTGCCCATTGGGATGCGGTGGAATCTAAAGCATACCCCAATGACAGGAACTACACCAATACTATACCCGCAGCCCGCTACATCCCCACAAGGCCCGCACACCGCCGAGAGCCCCCCCCTTTGGGTGATAAAGATGCCAAACATGCCTTCGATTGCATACTCCGATTAATAGCACAGCCTGTGGGCGGTGATGACCACTCCATGGGCAACAGCTCGAGGCCCACCGCTCAAAGCGAAGAGACGGCGATGGATGGTATCATGGCCAGACCTACGGAATTGACATTGGCTGCACACAGGGTGATAGAGTATCTCACTGCATCCAACTGGAGTCTGGCATACAACATTATGCAGAACAAGTTACGGTATCTGCGGACTACAGCTTCGGACGACCTAGAGGCTAGTGGCCTGCAATTCATGGCCCATATGTGGTTAAACTCAAAGAAACTTTCATTCATTATCCAAGAGATCAGCCAAACTTTCCTACCGTTGCATAAGTCAACACAAAATATCATAGCCACAGTGCTACCAGACGCAATACATAATTGGATAGATACGAACCCGAGAGATTTTGTGGAACTTCACATGACGCAGCGGAAATTAGAAGGTGGTGCTGAAATGCTATTCGACATTGCTATGCAGCTTCAGGACAATTCCAAAAGACGGTCGATATTATGGCCCCTACAGACTGCATTGGTATTATTGATGCCAGATGTATTTTGGCTGGCAGGAATGATGGGCGAAGCAAAAGGCTCGACAAACACAGCTAAAAAGGTGATATTCCTAGAGAACTTGCGGAAATCCCTTCGCCTGCCGAGATCGTCGGATATAGCAGCTACATGCCTTGTCAATATCTGCCAAGCTGCAAGTTACTTCCCCCCTAACTCAGACAGTGCTCTTCTTAGTTTTGCACTTGACGTACAAAATGAAATGAGGGAGGAGATATTCAGGAAACAATTACCAGGTCCAGCTATGGAAGAGTCAATGGTAGATAGGGAGCTAATGACGAAGGCATTCGTCAGCTTGTGCCATTTGTCTATTGACAGTGTTATCACCCACCTTGTGCCGTGGTGCCTTGATAGGAATTCACCAGTTTCATGGAAGATATCATTATTCGCTGGTGCCAGTATGTTAGCTCAACAGGTATGATTCGTGGTTGACTTGTCTCCGTGCACATTCTGACATAATCCCGATTCGTGGATATAACAGGCAAATGCAAATGATTTTGCCCCATTGTTCTCTGCCATTGCTCCTGATGTTCGGGAATATCTTGATGTATGTGACCACGACCTCCTTGGGTATTCAGGTTATTTACTTGTATAAACAGACAATTGCAATATCAAAAGCCTCAACCTCCATGAATGGAGGAGGGGCCTTACCTGCTGGTGGACGGTTTCCCCAATTGAATACCTCAACTGAAAGCATTGCATCTGCAGAATTGTTGCAACAGATTCTTGATTTCCTTACTGTGAGACCATATGTGCTGAATGAGCTTCCACCCAGAGGTGTGGATAATCTTCACCACTTGGATCCCTACAGCGAAGGATTCGTTTCTAGTTTACTGCTCTTTATGACTGATGAGGATGAGATGGTGAGAAAGTCAGCCTCCGCCTTTGCTAGGAGGTTGTTGGCACAGGATCCGCTTGATGTGATCTCTTCTCTCGAAGAGATGCGAGATAAGGACAAAGTTTCCACTTACTTCTGGAGGGCAACTTCAACCTGTGCTAACTCACTCGCCAAAAAATTAATGGAGTTTGATTTCCGAGACTGCGGCCTGAAAGGGATGTTAGACATGATACACAGTCATTTGATAGGGCGGCTGGGTGTTCTTCACCTCAGGAAGGAGTATTGCGAGGCGGCTGTTGACTTACAAGAACGCACAACAGCCAATATTTCACTGGAAGTGGCATTTTTAGTGTTGCTGTGTTCTAGTAGCTTGGAGACATGCTCAGTTACTACTCACTGCATCGCACTACTTTGTGAGGAAGGAAAATTGACAGCAAATATGGATGAACTCAGCTCATCAAACCTCACGATCATGAGAAATTATGATGTCTATTCCGAATTATCTTTACAGAGCTTTAGGTTAACAGGCCTCGTCGCATTCCAGAAGCGCCTCCGAAAACTGTTAATCAAAATGACATTCCCCAGCCCTGGTATCTTGACTGCATGGGAAAAGATCTTTGGGCGATGGAGGATCCTGTGCAAGCACATCCTGTCCCCAGGAATGGGAAAGAGTGAAGATGAGCTTCTACGCCTCTACGCAGAGTGGCGAAATTACTCTGGCTTCCTGGCTTCAATTGCAGGCTGCTGTATATCAGATCTTCCTCACAACCACAGGATCGATGATAACACCTTAGTTGGTCTTCGGTGGATTGATCGTCTGGTGACAGATGGTGATGGATCACCTCTCCTAGACCGTTTTATGAAGCAATGTCTGCAATTGTTGATATGCAAACAGGTAAATGTTAGGGAGAGTATTCGGGAGGTTCTCGCAACCGAGTTGTCCCCGCGGCTTTACGGGCACCTATTCCGGTCACTCGAGACGGAACTTGTGAGTTTATTCGACTTTGATGGTGGGCCCAGAGATGTAGCTACAACCGAAATCCGAACCCTTTTTGTTGAGCAGGCAGCTGGGCTCCTCAAGACAATAGTGGAGAGGCTCGAAGAATCTCAAGACACATTTTTGTCTGTTGATCTGGGAGCTCTCACACTTACATTAGCTCGATATTTGCATCCTTTGAAGGATGACTTGACCATTCTTCGGGTAAAGATTAAGATGTGTTTACTTGTGGAGTTGGTCGCTAGGAAGAAAGAAATGCTGAACCTGAGACAAGAGATTCGAGTGCGAAATCACTTGTTACAGCTGCTGTCAGAGTGGATCTCCCGACCCAAGGTACGAGCATTTCTCATTCTACCCGTGATGCATGCCTGATGAAACTTGCCTAGAACGAAAACGCCGCACCAGTTGGTGGAATACTTAGACGGGATGACCGCCGTGAAGATGAACGCTCTAGGCTACAAAAGGACCTTGACCGCGCATGTTTGCGAGCTCTTGTTAACATACTTTATCGGTTACCACTCCAGCCACTGGAGACTCACCATGACGCAGATCTTGTGGATGCTAAGGCGCAAATGTTTTGTACCTACTTTGAAACTTTCCTGGCCTTCCTTGATGGCAATCAGCACCCCCAGGATCCGCTTGATCGGTCTAGAGACCTCCAAGTTCTGTCACTGGGTCGCGAAGAACCTGGTTCATCTGTAGATCTTGCTATTAGAGCTCTGAGCAATCTTTTGAGCGCAAATGTCGATGTTGGCTTAAAATTCTCGCTCGAGATTGGCTACCACGAAGATCTTGAGATCCGGACGGCCTTCATGCATGTGCTAACTGACATCTTGACGCAAGGGACAGAATTTGGCACACTCAAGGACAACGCCATCCAAGAGAAGTATGAGAGGCTGGTGAACCTGTTGGTCGACAATACGGAATTTGTTCTGGCACTATGTGAATGCTGTCCCAGTACTGAGGTAGACGAGTTGACCATTGCTCTTCTCAATATCTTTGATTCCAAAGGCAAGGGCATGCTGTTGCTCAAAGGCCTGATAGAGCGAGAAGTCGCGAACACAGAAAGTGAAACCGAGTTGCTCCGCCGAAATTGTGTGGCTACAAAAATGCTATCGCACTTTGCAAAGTCGAAAGGCTCGGACTACTTACGAAGAACTCTGCAAGAAAAGCTGGCACGCCTTGTAGCTTCAGCTGACAAGCTCAACCTCGAACTGGACCCTACCAGGCTGGATCAGAGGTTAGGTGATCCTCAAGAGCAACTTGAAGAGAACACTGTTCAGATTCAGTACCTCACCAAGATGTTCATCGACGTTATCACAGGTTCCGGGTCGGACGTCCCCGACTCCTTCCGCCAAATTTGCCATACCATCACAACGTGTGTTACAGAAAGATTTCCCGAAGCTAAGTTTACGGCAGTTGGGGCGTTTATTTTCCTCCGGTTCTTCTGTCCAGCAATTGTTGCACCCGACTCTGAGGGATTAGTTGCGTCTATTCCTCAGAAAGGAATACGACGAGGGCTGCTCTTGATAGCCAAAATTGTACAAAATCTAGCCAATAACGTCTTATTTGGCTACAAGGAACCATACATGATACCTATGAATCAATTCCTTACGGATCATATATATCAGGTTACAGCTTTCCTGCGTGAAATCTCGGTAGGGCCCAGTCTGTTGTGAGCTCATGGAAACCTACTGACGATTGTATCACCACCAGTATCCACCACAAGATGTCGAGAAGCTACCCCAACAAGAAGGCTTCGACTTTGGCAGTGGGGTAGCCTTGCATAGGTTCTTTTTCGAGAACTGGGAGCCTGTCAGACAAAAATTGATCTACAAGGAGAGGGCAAAGAGAGCGCGTCCCGGTGTAGCTGCCGAGAGCTCTAACTCTGACTATAACTTCACTTCTGTTATGGCAACGTTATCGACTTTAATACCAACATTGGGGACACCACCACTGGATATAGCTCTGGGGAGACCAACGGTGTCGACCGCACAGCCTGCTTATTCTCGCTACCAGAACTTCATGCTGAGACATTCGGGGAGGAGTGTGGAGTCAATCTTGAGTGGAAGGATGATTTATGACGGTGGCGAGTCAAAGGATGGGACTCCCGTCATCTGCATGATCATGCGGAATATCAATGTTGATACAGTTGACCAAGATTTGTTACTGTATTGTTTCCTGAAGGTTTGAGCTCTTCTCTATCCTCAGCTGTCATTTTTTTGCTCACGGTAATTTAGATCGCCGCAAAATTATGGCAGAAGCCTTTCGCAGTCCTCGTTGATGCCACATGTTACAGCATCAATAATGAGTTCTCCGACGAGTTTTTCCGAAAATTAGATACACTTATGCCCCCCGAGTTGACTCATACCTTTAATAGATTCTACGTGTACAATATGAACAGTTTGTACCGCAAATGTTTCAGGAAGACACTACGCCATGCTCTAAGGGACCCAAAGAGCTGCCTGAATCCCCAGAATAACGAGATATACCTCTTAGGGAATCTTATTGAGCTTCAATTTCATTTCCATTTAGGATCTATTCACCTGCCTAAGGAAACAAGTAGTACCCAACGCTATCCTTCTTACTTCATGGTGCTAATTGTGAGCCCTCTTTAGTTTCCTTGGTCGGTGATGTACGACACACGTACAATCCTGTAACTCGGCTTTCAAAAAACAAGGGCCGTATTGATGTGCAAATGAAAGTGGGAAACCAGTATCTTCAGATCAGCACAGTATGTAGTTATCTGCCACGAACTAGCTTCCAGTCGATTGATCATTTCCCAGATAAAGAAACAAGATATATTGCCACAACCGCAATCACGGATGCAAGCTACGGTAAACGATATATATCGACTGACAGACGTTGAAGAAGCACATACCACAATTCATATTACCGATGAAAAGGATGTTTTTGGGATCAAAACTGACAATGGTAAAACGGTCACCTATTTTAGTAGCCCAAGGCGGGCAGAGATTCTTCAGAAGATCAAGGCAGCAAAGGCGACCTTGAGAAACCCGAGCCAAGCCAAGCCTTCTAAATTGAACGAAAGAATAATACGTCCAGAAGATGTGCCTGGGACATTACTCAACATAGCACTTATGAACATCGCAAGCGGTAATCGAGCGCTGCGGTTGTCTGCCTATAACCTACTATGTTCACTCTGTCAGGCTTTCAACTTCAACCTCGATCACATGCCAGTTTGGGCTATGGGTCTCAGCATACCAACAGACTCTGTCCCTCTTGTTGTCGGATTCAGTGAGAAACTAGCCGCCTCCGAACCACAACTGACCTTTGACTTTCTGCTCGAGTTCTTTGTGGGCTGGGAGAAAGCACCACCACAACAACGGCCACTCATCATCCTTTATTTAGTTCCCTGGTTGTCTAATCTGAAGTTGCTTCTTTCAACCTCCGAAGGAGAAAACGAGCGGGGTAGAGAGCGGCTGGCAACCATTGCGAGGAGATTAATAGACCTAACAATCAGAGAGCCGCAGCTATACATTTCATTCCAGCAAAATGTGTGGTCAACAATCAGCAAGGATGAGAGTTTACTGGATGTATTCCTTGAGGAACTCGTCAAAGCCGCAATGAATTATGGCTTTGGGGATCCAAGAACCGAAGTAATAGGGTCAATCGCATCGTCCTTCAACACTGTAACCATCCGTGGTAAAGTAATTGCAAGACTGAGGAAGGCTCTTAACAGAACCTCAGTACGGGCTACACGGCATCTCATTGATAATAACGGCTGGAATGAGATTTGTGTACTTCTTGGAATATGTCTGGCGATATCGTTCGACAGCAGAGTTCAGGCACAGCTGTTCCTACCAGAATTGTTTCATATTATCACCCTCGTTGTCAATTGCGGGCCCTTGCCAGTGCGAACTGCAGTGCATAGTCTATTGGTCAACACTGTCCATTCGATTTGCATTTCATTCCCACTTGAGGAAGAGAACCTGGCCAAGCTTAAGACTATACTACATTCTCTTTCTGAGCCACGGTTCTGTCTGTTATTCAACCTCTACCGAGCGACACGAGATGCCTCTACTGAGCACTCTGAGCCAGAGAACCCCGTCTCGGCGATGGAGACTATCACAAACTTGCTATTGGAAATCATCTCAGTGGCTGCTCCATCCGTTGACATGGCAAACATCTGGCGCGCTCGATGGATGAGTCTTGTTGCAAGTACCGCGTTCCAGAGCAATCCTGCCATCCAGCCGCGTGCATTCGCAGTAATGGGATGTCTAGCCAGTGAGGACATTGACGATGACTTATTGTACCAGGTCCTAGTTGCATTAAGAAGTGCTATTGCTCGGTATCAGCAAGACCATGACACTGAAATGCTAACAAGCATCATCACTAGCTTGACCAAGATGATGGATAATCTCCCCACGTCATCAAGGTACCTTTTACAATTGTTCTGGCTTGCGATGGCTCTCTGTCGTGCGGGGTCGGGCTTTATATTCAATTGCGCGGCCAGTCTGTTGGAAGCTGTACTGAGAGTTATCAATAAGTCTGGGGAATTTAAGGATGGGCGGATGGCTCATGTCCTGCTCTCGGGTCGCATTCCAGTCGAAGAGGCTGCGCTGCTCATCGACGATCTCTACGGAATTCATTTTGATCACGATGGATTTCACTACGCAGTAACTGCTACATTATGCAAAGGCCTACAAGACTCAACGACGAGAGCTATTTCCCTCAAGGCAATGTCTGCTTTCTTGGAGGTGTCGGGGAATAACGCAGGCCCTGGTGGTCCTCCACGGGACCCTCCATACTTGGGCTTCGTTGCCACCAGGGCAGGTACATATGAAGACCTCAAGGAGGTATTCTGGACAGCAAACATTCCTTTCACTGCCGAGGATAATAGGGACGGGCCAGAACTCATTCGGTCCGTTCCTGCCATGTCAACAATGGGGCAGAAGTACCTCCTCCTCTGGTTATGCCTGGCAGCAGTTGACTTCAACCACTCTGGCGAGCAAATTCAAATACAAGTCATCTCATACCTGAGTCAGGTTGCTCATGAGCGCCCTGAAGCTTTGGCACTCATCTTTGACGTTATTCTCGGCCGCCTCGAGGAATTGTTGATGACTACTCAAAACTCAGTGCTATTGAAGCATGTGCGTGCTTTGGTCTGTGCGACGGCTACCAATCCCATATTTGACAACCGACGGATGGCAAGGGAGACACTGAAGAATGCGTTGGAGGAATATGGGTTCAGTGGGATGTGGTCAGCGACGGATTTGAGGAAGTGCAGTGCATTTGAATCCCAGTGTATTTTGTATATTGATGAGCTCGTCAAGGTGAGCATGAAGTGATTGTTACCGTGTATTTTAGATGAGAAGAGCCTGGAGACTAACGACTTTCTAGCTGATCATCCAATGAATACGATTCATTTCATGTATATCTTGGCTTTCCTTAATTTGGATCTTTCTCTTGTCTAAAACAAAAATTGTTTGGGAAGGCTGGGCGGGGCTCATTTCTTCATCTACAGTTACCATTCTCTCGTTTATGTACTGTTTCTCTATGCAACCTTTGGCTATTGTTGGTCTATATTCCGCTATTTTTTCTATTTGATGTCTGATCTATTTTATTCATCTTTGGGGGTTTAATTTTTGCTTCCCATCTTGTATGTTTACCCTGATCCTTCCCCCGAAGATTTTAGGCGGAGGGCGAGATGATATGTATCCAGGGTATATAAGTACGGTAGGCCGTCCCTTCACGCTGTTAATTCTGAGCTCTACTCCCTTCAGTACATACCCTGACTCGCTTTGAGGTTTATATGTATACTCAAATAAATGCCGCTGGGTCCCCAATCCTCCATAACCTCAAGATACACCGTATATATTCCACCCATTGCTGACAGAACACTGCTCCACTGCTACACTAAATGGCGCTCTGGAGGTTAAAATATTCCTTTCCTCCACCACTGAAATCACATCGACAACAAACCCTTTGAATTCCGCCAGTTTACAGTCCTCAGAGACCAGTTGCTTCTCCCTCAATAGTGTGACCTGTGCTCTGTTAGGATTACTTGCAGAACACGCTTGCCTCCATCCAGAAGAGTTTCGACCACAAGGTACAGACGATTCTTTATATACTTTACTTCTATTCCGGGCTAATCACCCCCGATCATGGTAATGCCGATCCTTGTTTGAGATATATACCTTGAAGTACTCTACACACACGTACGGCTTCTTCCATGAAGTTTTCTCGTCTGCTGTACTGGGGAACCGTCCCCTTCGGGCCACCGTATACTCTCGCAGACCAATCAACTGATTAATTTGAATGATACCGCATAAACTGGTGGTTAGAGCCCTCTGTCTGCCATTCAAAACCAGAAGGGTCTTAACCATGACCTCAATGCCAAGGCAAATTCCAATTCGAGAACCAATATGGTAGGTAAATCAAAAGGAGTTTAACCGTATGCAGGAATTCCAAAAATTTAGACTGCAGTTGTTATATGTTCTGGGCCCATCGGCCACCCATGCCTCCCACGGGCGGCATACCTACTATGCCCCCCTGTGGGCAATTTATATAATTCTCTAGACAACACAGTTGAGTTGATTGCCTAACTAGAGCTAACTTATACCTATAGCACAGAAGTTACTACATGCGGCTTGATGTTATGAGGCTGGCCCTCATTCTCGGAGGGGGTTGTTCCAATTTCCTTAGAATCTATCTCTTGTTCAATTTCTGCTGTACTTATCCATTGCTCAACAGGAGTAGTGTATCCCACGTTTTCTGGAGTGACCTGCCGCAACGCGTGCCAAGAGTCACGAGCGATAGTGAACATTCCCACGTTAGATTTATTTACCAAATTGAGTAATTAAATAAATGGCCCGCGAGTGGCCCAGAACATATATATTATTAGTTCTGATATAACTTGGCCGAGACTACATTTGTGCTTGCCAGATGTGCCAATAAAAGACTAACTCCAAACCAAACACTCAAAGTATATATTATACAATAAGATCTCGACTGTCGTCGCTCTTTACCTCCCATCTACTAATATCTCTACTGCACCTCCTCCCTCTACGTTGCCTTAACCCAATTCTTTGCCACCGTCCAAAAGTTCTCCATCTTCGCCCTCCCTAGAGCCTCCTTCGCTAATGCATCCGTGGGACATGGCTTCGTCGTAAACTTTCTAAACCCCTGCGTTTTAAGTTCCCCTTCCCAAATCATTGTGCACCTATTCTGGCTCAAATCCTGCTTCTTGTCTAACTCACTTTTCGTGCCTCCAGATGCATCTCCATCAGCTCCGTTCATCGTTGCATCTTCATCAGCAACTTCAGAGTTTGCTCGCCCCCCACCGCCATTGTCAGTCCAATCAATTCGTTGGAGGAACAACCTTTTGTATTTCGTGATGGACCATTCGCCGCCTTCGGCGACAACGAGGTTGAATTTTGGGTTGAGGATGCAAATACCGTTAATGCCGTACTGTTCGGCAAATTTGTTGATTTTGAACATATGTCGACCATTAGAGAGGTTTTCGATTCTGCGGTTGGGGTGTTTAGTATCAATCACGTGAAACATCAAGTAGTAGAGAGAGGAAGCACACCTGAAGACAACACAATGTATTCCCTTTGCCAGGTCCTTCTCCCGATTTTGCACCAACTTCTCCTCTTTCTTTTCCTTTGTCAATTTCCGCTCCTCGTTCATTTGCAAGTGTTTGTTAAATCGATCTGCAATCTCCCGATCAACTCTTGCTTCCACTGCAGTGGGATTTTTGACAGCTTCTTCTCCCATGACACGCATCATGTTTGCGCGGGTCATCTTTGGTGGTGCAGCTGGTTCAAGGCCAAGACGTTGTTTCGCCTGCTTCTCTTTGAGGTCCTCCATACGCTTTTGACGACGTTTCTTCGCCTGCTCCTTCGCGGTGAGTGGCAGTGGTTTCTGTGGGGGGATATGTTTCTCTTGAGGAGGCTCAAGTTGAATGGGATGCTGTATGTAGATTGTGATAATAGAGTCCTCAGTGTTGATCCGCAGTTGGTCATTAGCGATATCGTCGTAGGTGGAATTTGTTGTAAGGCCTTGGTCCCACCATTCAATTTCCGGGGGGGGTTCACGAAGGAATGCCTTATCGGTTTCCATGTCCTCATCTATCCCCACCTTCCTTGCTGTTTCTGCTATTCGCTTCTTCATTGCCTCTAGAGCAGCTTGACGTCGCAAGGCATTGGCCTGCTCGATGTATTTCCCCTTCTGATTGAATACTAGAGCCTTAGATGCCCTCCCTCTTACTCCCGCCCCAAGACTTGGGTCATAATAAGGATTCTTTGCCGGGTCGGAGAAATCCGGGGATGGGCTTGCGATATCTTGTTTTTTTTTATTCGACTGTTTCGGCCCTCGAATAGTCGGAGTCTCTGTCCGTCGATTTGCAAGGGTTGTGGCGTACTTGGGCTGTATAGCTTGCTTCTTGTGAAGGGAATTGGGATCTGATTCAGTCAATAGGGCAGGATGCAGACCGACATCCAATCCACCCCGTGCTCTAACCTGCTCCTCAGGCATCTCAAGATCTTCACGGGGTGGGGGCCGTATTGGAATAGATGCTGCCGTCGGAGGGGGAATTTGGCGACCTATTGCAGGAGCTGCTGCAGTGGCAGACCGGCTCAGGGTAGAGTTTAGGCGTTGCTTCATCTCAGCAAGACGTAGTTGCGCCGCAGACAATGAAGGGCCTGGGAATGGTGACACGGTGGGGGGGGCAGGAGTGGGAGTTGCTAGTGAGGAGGAGGATCGAGCCGGTGGTGCCTTCAGGACGGCAGCGCGAGCGGCGAGTTTCGCCCGAGCTTCGGCCATGATCTTTGCAACATCGGGTTTGGCCTTTTTGGCAGCATTACCAGCATCATCGCCAGGGTGCTGCCGCTTGAGGGCGGCCGAAGAGTCGGCCATAGTGCCGTGCTGAGTGAAGCGTAGATGGCGGGTGTAGATGCGTATGGGTTGTTGTTAATGCTGAGGTGACTAAGCGCCATGAGTTTGTTAAGTTCTGCCAAGACGCACACTGAAGCTGAGGCTCAAAAGTTGGAACTCTTGGCAAAAAAAGCTACAATATTCACCTTGTTGAGGGTCCATCTCTCACAGCCACCAGCCTAGTCTCGGAACCGCTACGTTGTCCACCAGCCAACATAATAAAATGTCGACTGCATGGAATATATCCAGGCCGGTGGCCTCGGAGATAGCCAGTGTCAGCTTCACCACATTCACAACTGACGACATTCTCAGCGCCTCAGTGAAGCAAATCGTCAATCCTACAACTTTTGACGAAACTTCAATCCACATTCGACCGAATGATGGGGGGCTCTACGACCCTGCGCTTGGTGCCAGTAAAGACCTTGGAACCTCGTACGCTCACCTCTGGATAACCCCCCAGCCAGCGCCAACACAATTGGAAGCTCTGTTATGCTGACGGATTGGACTGAACAGATGCTCGACATGTAATCTGGACTACAAATTCTGCCCAGGTCATATGGGGCATATTGCGCTTCCGGTCCCGGTCTACCACCCTATCTTTTTCGACCAGATGTACCGTCTACTCAAGTCGACGTGTCTATACTGCTCCCACCTGCGGATGGCAAAGGCTGAGGTCAATCGCTACGCATGTAAATTGCAACTATTGCAGCATGGATTGGTCGTGGAAATGCACGAGTTGGACTTGATAGGAGCAGTTGGGAAGAAGGCCCGGGGGGGTAAAGGGGACGAGGGAGAAGGGGAGGGTCTTGAAGACGGTGAGGAGGAGGGTGATACAGATACCCTAATCGAGAAAAGGAATGCTTTTGTGAGAAAGGCGATCAGAGAGTCTAAAGAAAGCTTCCGGGCACACAAAACTACCGAGCACATCACGACAGTAACGCGCGAGCGAAGGCTTCTTATTCGGGAGTTCATGAAGGCAATTGGTGGCTCTGGAAGGTGCAACAATTGCCGGGGGTGAGACAGGATTGCCCATCGTGAGTCTACAGCGACATGTGTCTGACAAATTTACTCCTAGATTTTCTCCTGCTTTCCGAAAAGACGGATACAGCAAAATATTCGAGAAGCCTTTGCCACCGAGACAGAGAGACCAGATGATCCAAATGGGAATGCGACGGAAAAACGCTGCTCTAGATCGAAGAACCATTTTTTCCAAAAGGGCAGAGCAGAGGAATCATGATGTGAGCGCTACGGAAATTGATGGAGAGATTATGCATGAGGTAGAGGGTGGGGGGGAAATTGAAGATCTAGAGGACTCACAACTTCTTTTAAATAACAGGACAGGGCGGTTGTTGTCTAGTATGGAAGTTCGAAACACCCTATATCGGCTTTTTGAAAATGAGAGTGAAATATTCACCATGCTTTACCAGCCCAGGTCATGGGGTAAGAAAGATGCAAAAAAGCCCAGTGCGGATATGTTCTTTCTCCACGCTATTGCAGTGCCTCCGACAAACTTCCGACCACCTGCAATGGCTGGTGGTATGACCCGGGAGAACTCGCAGAATACAGGCTTATCCAAAATATTGACCGATTGCTTCCGGATACGAGACATCACCTTTGCTATGAACAAACCGGATAATTCAGCAGTGAGTAAAGCAGACCTACTCCGTCAAATGTACAATGCATTCGCTACTCTCCAGGACGACGTCAATGCTTTCTTGGATAGCACCAAAAGTGCCACGACAAATGCCGCGGCCAAAGCCACTGAAATGGGCATTAAGCAGCTTTTGGAGAAAAAAGAAGGTCTGTTCCGGATGCACATGATGGGTAAGCGTGTCAACTATGCTGCTCGTTCTGTCATCTCCCCGGATCCAAATATCGAAACATACGAGATTGGTGTGCCACCAGTGTTTGCGAAAAAACTCACGTACCCGGAGCCAGTAACCATGCACAATTTCGAGATGCTCAAAGCCTGCGTTGAGAACGGTCCAGACCACTGGCCCGGGGCGTCACATATTGAGATGGAGGATGGATCACAAATAAACCTTCGGGGAAAGACAACTGAAGAGCGCTACGCACTTGCTAGTCAGCTTCTCACCACCCCAGTTGCCCTGGGAAGTTATTCGAGGAACAAGAAGGTCTATAGGCATGTTCGGGATGGAGACATCGTGTTAATGAACCGTCAGCCTACCCTTCACAAGCCCTCTATGATGGCTCATCATGTTAAGGTTCTACCCGGAGAGAAGACAATTCGTATGCACTACGCCAACTGTAATACCTACAATGCGGATTTCGACGGTGATGAGATGAATATGCATCTTCCACAGAGTGAGCTTGCTAGAGCTGAGGCCTACCATATTGCCAACACCAACAACCAGTACCTGGTTGCCACATCAGGAAAGCCTCTTCGAGGTTTGATTCAGGACCATCTGGTCATGGGGGTCTGGATGTCGAACCGAGATACTATCTTCACTAGGGATGAGTACCAACAGTTGTTATATTCATGTCTCCGTCCGGAAGATGGACATGTGACAGGAGATAATGGGGAGGCCCTAAACAGAATTCTTACCCTCCCACCGGCCGTTATCAAACCTGTACCAATGTGGACCGGAAAACAAGTTATAACCACCATCTTGCACAACATCTGTCGCAGGGATTTGCCAGGCCTCACCATGTCTGCCAAATCAAAAATTGGTGGAGAGAGGTGGGGTAGTAAGGGCAATGAAGAAGGTGTCGTGCTGTTCCAGCGGGGATACTTCGTACATGGTATCCTTGATAAGAACCACCTGGGTCCTACGGAATTCGGATTCGTACATTCTATCTATGAAGTTTATGGGCCAGAAACTGCGGGCCGATTGCTGGGTATCATGGGTCGGCTTCTTACTAAGTATCTCCACATGCGGGCTTTCACTTGTGGAATGGACGATCTTCTATTGACTCCTGAAGGCAACCGCACGAGGCGAGAAAAGCTTAGCGGCGCTGACCAAGTCGGTAAAGAGGTTGCTATGAGGTACGTTGGACTCACTGACGGGAAGCAAAATGACCCCGAGCTCAGGACTCGCTTGGAGGGCGTTCTCCGAGATGATAACAAGCAGTCTGGTCTTGATCTAGTCACCAATTCACGCACCAAAGACTTCACTTCAAATGTCATTGCTGCCTGTCTTCCGGCGGGATTGGTCAAGTCGTTCCCAGTCAACCACATGCAGGCTATGACAGTCTCTGGTGCAAAAGGCTCTGATGTCAACTCTTCCCAAATCTCCTGTTTGCTTGGGCAGCAGACCTTAGAAGGTCGTAGGGTCCCCGTGATGGTTAGTGGGAAGACATTGCCGTGCTTCAAGCCATATGAAACGGATGTTAGGGCGGGTGGATATATCGCGGATCGTTTCTTGACAGGTATTCGGCCACAGGAGTTCTACTTCCATTGCATGGCGGGGAGAGAAGGTTTAATCGATACAGCTGTCAAGACATCGCGTTCCGGTTATCTTCAGCGCTGCCTTATCAAAGGAATGGAGAGTGTGAAAATTCAGTACGATAATACCGTCCGGGACAGTGATGGCTCCATGGTTCAATTCTTGTATGGTGAAGATGGTCTAGATGTTGCCAAACAGAAGCATCTCAGCCAGCTTAAATTTTGTGCAGAGAACAATGTCACCATGGTCAAGTTGAAGAACCTCAGTGATGATATCGAAGACAAACTGGATCTCGAGTATCTCACCCAGAATCAAACTATTCTGAAGACCTTGAGGAAGACTGGTGACTTCACCGCTGTTGACCCAATCATTTCCCAAGTTTCCCCTGCAAAGTATGTTGGAGCTGTGTCAGAAAAGTTCTCTCAAGATGTACTGGAGGTATACTCTCAGCCCATCTTACATATCCCCAGACCTGCCGCGCATCACTGACCTTCAAATAGTACTGTAGGGCCAACCCGGACAAGCTCATCAAGACTAAGAAGTCGAAGCGCAAATCCAAAACATCCAAAAGCGAAGCTCCAGACAGCTCCCACCTACCTTCCTCTATGCTTGATACCATATCTGAGAGTGACTTCTACATGCTCATGTCATTGAAATATCAACATGCCCTCATAGACCCTGGTGAAGCAGTTGGAATCATAGCTGGTCAGTCTGTCGGTGAACCTTCCACCGAAATGACGTTGAATACTTTCCATCTAGCTGGGCACTCGGCAAAAAACGTCACCCTCGGTATCCCGCGTCTTCGCGAAATTGTCATGACTGCCTCTGCAAACATCGCCACGCCAACAATGACACTCACTGTGCTTCCTGAGAGGACAGACAGCGAAGTTGAGATATTCAGAAAGAACATCAGCAGATTGACCCTCGCGGAGATCATTGATGATGTAGTTGTCACGGAGAAGCTCGCAAAGTTCGCAGGTCAGACCAAGAGTAAGACCTACCTCATCAGGTTGAATTTCTTTCCCAAGGCAGAATACGAAAAGGAATATAGTGTTACTCCTGCCGAAGTTGTGCGTGCGGTAGAGAAGGACTTTATGAGACGTTTATCAAAATCTATTTTAGCTGAGCATAAGGCGAAGGGTGAGTTTGAAAATTCCGATGCCCTTCCGGAAGTTGGTACGTCCAAGCGTACGATCTCACAGGAGCAAGCTGCCCCTAGCCGTGGGGGTGATGGAGATGATGAGGGCGCGGATGAGGACGATAGCGATGATGAGGGCGGAGACGGAGATGCTACCAGCTCCAAGCAGAAGTCGAGGAAGTCTGATGGTATGGCCTACGATGCTCCAGACGAGGGCGAGGAAGCTGCACGAAGAGAGGCAGGTGATGATGAAAATGAGGAGGAGGAAGATGACGACACAGATGATGAGAAGAAGGGGCAGAAAAAACACCTAGAACAACAAGCCCGTGCTCGGGAAGAAGATGTCCGCGACGCCCACGCCGACGTCTACCGCTTCAAATTCGATGACAAGGGCGGAGAATGGTGTGAAATTGGCCTCGAATATCCCGCCTCCGCACCCAAACTCCTCATGATCAACCTCGTCGAGAAAGTTTGCCTCGAAACTATCATTCACCAACTCCATGGGATCAAAGCCGTTACTTCCATCCCTGCGTCTGAGCTCGCAAAGGACTCCTTCATTCCACCTGGAACTCGTCGCCTAGTTACCAACGGTGTAAACTTCCCCGCAATATGGCAATACTGTGGAACCTATCTGGAACCCGATAGCATCTCTACTAACGATATTGCAGCGATACTACGTTTCTACGGAGTCGAAGCGGCCCGAGCTACAATCGTACAAGAAATGAAGGAGGTCTTTGGCGGTCACGGGATTAGTGTTGATCCTCGACATTTAAACTTGATTGCCGATGTGATGACTAGAGGAGGCGGGTTTACCCCGTTCAACAGAACGGGATTAAGTGACCACGTCAGCCCTTTCTTGAAGATGAGTTATGAAACTACATGTAATTTCTTGAAGGAGGCGACGATGGAGGGTGGTAGTGATGACTTGAAGAGTCCGAGTGGGCAGATTGTGCTTGGGAAGGTGAACGGAGTAGGCACTGGGAGCTTTGATGTTTTAGTGGGATTGAACAAGCCGGATAGGAGAATAAATGCGTACTAACGCAGGCGAAGGGGAAATATACTCAAAACTTTGGTTTCGTGATATCAGCGACAGTAACTTCTCACGGTAGATTGCATTTTTCTTTTTTTTTCTTTCTCTTCTTGTATGATACTACAATCTCGGCGCTTTGATTATCCGTCCTGTCTCATGCGTGGTTAACTTTTTTCCGTGTCTTTTGAGCCATTATCACCCTCAAAATCTAGGTAATTGTTCATGATATCTATCGTATTTCACTGTACATATGCCTAAACCAGCCATTACCCTGATCTCGTGCCGTCAGGGTAACTGGCTGCAAAAAAACGCGCTATGCTGCTGCGCTATATATAGCATAGTACGGGAAATCCCATGCAGAGCCCCACTTCAACAAATATCAAACAAAGGTGGAGCAAACAGACAACTCAATGTTAACTGCAAGGAGATATTTACAATAAAAAAAGTCAAGATGGCGTTTGATATGAAGGGGACCTTCAGGTGATGGTGGATTGTGCTGCAGCCAGTGGGCAAGTGGACAGAGCCATAAAGAACCACATGCACCAGGAACCAGAATTGTGGGGAAGAAAGTGTTACCCTCAGCTTTTTTACCATCACCACGTGATTGATTGCGCCGCCTTGGACTCGACCAAACGGCTAGTAGATACATAACTAGCTATAGCAGTGCTGCAATTCATTCATCTTGGAGTTCCTACTCAGTACTACATTACCCTGAAGTGCCTTGCGATCAGAATATAGCAGAAGGTACCAGTGCCCATCATTTACAGTCACGTAAAACCCAGCAAGAATAATCTACATACCTCATCTCAAGATATCCAGCCAAACAAAAACAAAACACCAAGCAACTGTAAGAAAACTTATCACCGTACACAAGAAGCCCAAAAACAAAACCTCACATGATTTTTAGTCATCATCCTCATCATACTCCTCACTCACTTCCACATCTTCTGAGTCCTCCTCCTCCTCCTCTTCCTCCTCACTATCACTCAACACATACGTCGGTGCCTTCTTCGTTGCAGCCCTAACCGCTGCTCCTCTTGCCGGTCTCGCAGCTGGCGCTGATGCCTTCGCCACCGTGGAGGCGGATTTCTTCGCAACTGGCTTAGTGGTTACTGCCTCCTCCATATCACTATCCCCTTCTTCCACATCTTCCATCTCTTCATCCGAATCGTCCAGTAGCGACATACCCCTCTCCCTCAACAGCGCTGTCTGTTTTGCAGCCTTTTTCTCTGAGGCAGCTGCGACCTTCTTCACTACCATAGGGGCGGTAGCCTTAGGTTTCTTCGGAGACAGTGGTAAGATGGTTCTCTTAACCTCGAAGCCGCTATCGCTAGAAATCTCAAAAGCGTCACCCGAGTCATCATCCAGCAGGGACTTGCTCACCACGGTAGGCTTCTTAGTAGTGGTGGCGGCCGGTTTTGCAGCTGCCTTCTTCTTTTCGTCCATCTTAACCTCCTTCACCCTGCTTCCAAAGTCTAAGTCGGCCTCCTCCCCTTCGCTGTCACTATCGATGATCAGGTTCTTCTTCTTAGATGCTGCAGCTCGAGAAGCTTTCGGTTTTGGTGGTGCTGGTGCCATATCCTCCATCTCATCACCAGATATGTCAAATGCATCGTCTATAATCGGTTTCGTTGTAGGAGTAGGCTTACTAGCCGAGACAGCTGACTCTAAAGCAGCCAGAGCCCTGCCCTTCGCAGCTCCATTGGCTTTGGGCGCGGCAGTCTCCTTTGGGGGCGGTTTGCTCACGACAGGTTTCTTATCGACCGATGACTCACTAAGTACATCGAAGGCATCATCCCCATCGCTGTCTTCTTCCATTATCGGCTTCTTCTTCGCCGCCGCCGCCCTCGCCATCTTATAGACCAAGTTGGTGCCATCCTCCTTCTTGACAGCTACCTCTTTGGTCTTGACCACAACCCCTTTCTTCCCCTTGGCCTTGGGAGCAAAATCCTCATCAAAATCTTCATCATCATCCTTCTTCTTTCCCTTCTTCAGTGCAGTCAACTTCTTGGCCCTCTTCTTCACTGGTCCTTCATCCGCAACTCTCTTATCTTCCTCTAACACTCTGTGCCACTCCTCAAGGAAAGCGTCCAAATCTGTGTTCCACAAATCCTTCGGGCTGAGTTTGGTAAGTGTCTCGATCTCCCCCTCAATCTTCGCCACGTCCGTAAGTAGCTTCTCCACCTTCTCTTTAGTCAAAGACCAGATAGCCATGCCCAAGAGGTAGTTGTATCCATCAACGGCAGCGTCCTCTTCTCCTTCCTCTTCCAGTGATTCTTCAGTCTCACCAGCGGCCTTGGCCTCCTTCTTCTTGCTGAACTGCTCAAAGCCCAGCTTTTTCAGCTCGGCAATAAGAACAGCTCTCTTCTTATTAGAGACGACTAATTCCTTCTTGATAATCATTTCAATAAACCTTGCTTGATTCGTGAGCTTTCTCCAATTGTAGTTGAGCTCACCGAGCAAGTGATCTTTTCGCTTCTGGTAGTACTGGAGACGAATGATAGCATGCTCCTTCATGATATCTTGCACTGAAGCGTACTTGGTGATGCGACCTTGGGCATCAAAAGCAACCAAGTTCGTAGTGGAAACCTGCTTTGTGAGCTTGAATTTCTCCATCAACCCATCCGCAACAGCCTTTTCCATCGCCTTCCTGCTCTCAAAGGTAATTTGGAAATGCACATTTCGGATGTTATGGTACTCAAGGTAGTCTTTGATCCACGACACTCCATATTTTTCCCCTTTAATGATTTCCTCCAAAAACGCCTTGTACTCCTGAGTCCATACTTTGATTGGCAGTTCGGTAATATCCCACACCAAGTCATCAGGGTCATCAGGCTTGGCCTTCGTGATGGTGCCGTGGAACTTGAACTTGTCTGGCGCAACCTGCTCCACTCTCCCTGTCCATCCTCTATACCAGGGAGTCATAGGCCCCATCTCTCCCCCGTCCATCCAAGCTCTCAGGTTCTTCACGATATCCTCAGGGTTAAAGTTTGGAATGTCAGAACTCCAGCCGGTCCCAATACCTTGTGCACCGTTGAGCAAGATTGTGGGTAAAATCGGAATATAATAATGAGGTTCAATTCGATCATCGTCATCCATGTGGTATGTAAGAAGCGCGTCGTCCTGTGCAGGGAACAGTTTTCTCGCAAATGGAGTGAGTGCGGTGTAGATATAACGAGCGCTCGCTGCGTCGTCTCCACCCGATAATCTAGTACCAAATCCACCATCTGGCTCCATGTAATTGACGTTATTACTTCCCACGAAGTTCTGTGCAAGGTTGACAATTGTCCCTTGTAAACTCTGTTCACCATGCTGATATGCGGTATGTTCAGAGACATATCCGGCCAACTGGGCAACCTTGATTGAATCCTTCACCAAGTTCTTCTTGAATGCAGCGTACAAACACTTTCTCTGACCGGGTTTCAAACCATCCATTACTGATGGGATCGAGCGTAAATTGTCGGCCATAGAGAAGAGAATTAACTCCTTGTTGACGAAATCGGGGTATGTGATCTCTGCCATCGAGTGATCGAGGTATGTACCTGGCTTGAACAACCTCAACCATTCCTTCCTCTCGTCTGACTTCTTCTTGGAAAATGCAAGTTCAACAAGATCTTTTCCTTCCTGATCCATCACATGGAATTTCTTCAAATGCTTGTCCAAGTCCGAAAAATATATCTTCGCGTCCTGCTCATTACTAGTACCCAAACCTTTGTAGTACTTGTGTTGCCATCCCTTACCAGGGTTGTTCACCTTCCAGTGCTCGTATTCCGGAATGGTAAAAAAACTGTACTGCTGGGTAGGCTTTTTTGCTAGGCCCTTAAAAACCTTGACAATTGGAGTAATAAACTCAATAAGGAAACCAGGAATCTTCAACAAACTTGGAAACTGCGTCTCAAAGAAATTGATAATCAAACCCTTGATATGACTGCCGTCGTGATCCTGATCGGTCATGATCATTAAATGTCCATATCTCAACCCGTCAGTCGTCTCGTATTTCTGCTGATGCTTCAGCCCCAAAATTTGTTTAATTGCCTGGATCTCCACGTTCTTTGCGATCTGCTCGTGTGTAGCGTCGCGGACGTTAAGAAGCTTACCACGGAGGGGGAAGACTCCGAAGAGATCACGTCCATCCTGTAGCGCAGAAATCCCAGCAACAGCCAAAGTTTTGGCTGAATCTCCTTCGGTCAAGATGAGAGTACAATGGGATGCTAGTCTCGTACCAGCTTTGTTCGCGTCGAGGAGCTTGACATTGCTGATTCTTGCCCTCCGACCACCATCAGACTTCTTCAGCTCCACATCTGCCTTAGCTCGAGCGAAGTCGAGGATGTTAGAGACAACCTCGGATTTCTTAACCTTTTTTATGAACTCTTCACTGAGCGTGCATTTGCTTCCAAATGCACTAGCCTTGGTTGTCAATTGCTCTTTTGTCTGGGAGGTGAATGCCGGGTTTTCGATTAGGCAGTTGACGAACAGGAAGAACTGAGATTTCAGCTGGTACGGCTTGATCGCAGCGCCCGCTTTGTTCTTGCTCTTGATATGCTCCATGAGCTTTGCTGCCAACTGGTCTGAGATGTTGTTGACATGGGTACCACCGGAGGTAGTTGCAATACTGTTAACGAATGACACTTGTTGGAATGCTCCCCCACTTGGAGCAAAAGCGACCTCCCACCTGTCATTCACAATATCATGCACAAGAGTTGGTTTCGTCTCCGTGCCGTTCTCCTTCTGGATGGCGTTTAAGTACATGTCGACATACTGTTTGAAATTCTTGATCTTGATTCGTTCACCATTCAGGAAGACCTTCACATCCTTTACCGAACCAGCCATGTCGTAAACTCTTCTCTTGATAATAGCTTCTAGATCATCATCCCACTGCGTCATTCCAAACTTGGCTAGGTCTGGCTTGAAGGTGATCTTTGTAAACTCGTCCTTTGCATTCGCTGTGATCCTGGCTTTGCCCATTTTTGACATGTTGTTCGTCCAAGTTTGAACATACTTCTTCTTGGTGTTCTTGTCCGCTGTCTCGAGGATGAATTCGGTACTAAAGATGTTACAAAGCTTCGCACCATAACCATTCCTACCACCAGTAACTTTCTTCTGGTCGTCGTCGTAGTTACTGGATGTCAAGAGGTGGCCGAAAATCATCTCAGGCACGTAGATTCCTTCTTTCTAAACTCGTGTATCAATAAGCCAGTGCGCATATAATCTATTGTATGGATCCTTACCTCATGTATCTCAATTGGGATACCTCGCCCATTGTTGTAGACCGAGATTGCATTCGCCTCCCGATCAATCGTAACTTTGAGAGTGTCCATAGTTGGGTCACGGATTTTATTATCTGCAGCATTGACAAGAATTTCATCAAAAATCTTGTAAAGACCAGGAACCATATGAACCGTCTTGTAGACCATGGAATTAGTCTCCGAGTCAAACACCCACATCTTAAACTCTGTCATTTCAACAGACCCAATGTAGGTATCAGGGCGTTTAAGGATGTGCTCTAACTGCGTGAGCTGTACTTCGATGAGCAAAATCAGTACAAAGTGTAACCATCGCCAGCAAAAATTCAGGGTAAACAATTCCAACCTTCTGATACTGCTCTGAGGCCTTCTTCGAACCCCCTTCTCCATTATTTTGAGAAGCCCCATTCCCACTCGTTACAGCCTCTTCCCCGTCGATATCCATAAAATCGTTATCTCCACCACCAGACACAGCCACTTTTGTAACCTTCGGCTTCGGTGCTGCAGCCTTCTTCACAGGGGCTTTCTTTTGTTTCTTAGGCGACGGGGAAGCAGCACTGTCGTCATCATCGTCGTCTGCGGCTCTCTTCTTAGCTTTGGACGCTGCGGTGGTCTTTGGGGCTGCTGCCTTCTTTAGTACAGCAGCCTTTTTGGTAGCTGCGGCCTTCTTCGCAGGTGCTTTCTTCTATGGCCATGCCCTACTGCTTTAGTGATGTGTGCACACAACACGTGGTACCTTGCATCAGGGCAGATGAAACATACCTTTGGTGCTTCAAAAGCATCGGAATCACCGTCCTCCGGCGTAAACCCGAAATCAGACTCCTCGTCAGAGTACATCCTAGTGGTTATGCGAGAAATGAATGCTGCCTAGGAGTTGTTTAAGGTGCTGTGGGTTGCCCGTTGTAAGAAGCGAATGATAATGATTAAATGATCTGCGTGGTGGGGGTATGTTTGCTGTTTGTTGTGTCGTGCATACTCGGACTCAAAGAAAATTTCAAGCTTTGTTTACGCGCATTGCAGGGGTACCTACCCCAAACGCGCCAAGGGCGTGAGATGGATCTCCTATATAGCACGCTTCATTCTTTATTGCCCTGAACAATAGATCAACCCTTGTCACTGCCAAATTCATATATATAAGAGTTGTGAGTGTCTCACCAGCCCAATTAGTGCGCTCAACCCAAAAGCTTTCGACTTAAGCTTGGCCTCCGACTAAACAAGCATAAGAATCTAAACATGTTTACATCAAGAGGGCAAGGCCCTAGATATGGATATGCAAACACATTCGCAACTTGCTAGGTATTACTAATTCAAAACATAAGATAAGTATTGTTAGGCATCTTATATATGAAGCACTGAACGCTTATTTAGGTCGGGAGAGCAGGTGCCAACCAGACTAGAGAGCAGGTAGAGTGGTCAGCACTTCGTTTTTGAACCATTGGCGTGCGAGTTTGGAGGTATGAATTGACGAGTTACCCTGCATGACTATTGAATCAACAAGGCTCACTCAATTCGATCGAAGCATGCAATCGATATATTTTGTTTAACTCTGGAATTTGCATGAGAGTCTCGTTCAACCAAGCTAAGAACTACCTCTGAAATCGTCTTAGGACGTCCTGTATGCTTCCGGGTCCCTCGCTCAATATAGCTCTTGATAAACTTATGCACAGTAGGTTTTGATCGCCCAATAGTCCCCTATTCGCTGATATCCCCACCCCTGTCAAAGTCGGTCAAGTGCCTACCGTAGAGACTCGAGTTATTTGCTAGCGCCGTCTCAGATATGCTAGATTTGCTACCTTGTACTCAAGCCTCCATCTGTTGATATCCGTCCTAACTTCACCAAAGTCCGTCTAGTTACAACCTGATCAGGTCTAGGGAAGGAGATCTGTCTTAGAAAATCACATTACGCCTCATACTGAATGAAGTTACCAGGAGGTCTGTGAACAGAAACAGCACTAGCAAATAACTCGAGTCTCTACGGGTAGACAGTTTAGATGCGGATACTGAAGAAACATCGGCATTGGCATTACAGGTAAACCTTGCTATAAGGAAGTGCAGAAATCCGGCCAATTTCTTCACAATAGCGAGGTTTCTTTATAGAGAGTAGTCACGTGATTAAATAA
>Ga0307514_10001302_pt1 | contig 32208 bp, 30 predicted proteins | sample 16_EM_MG_FD_203088 | JGI IMG/M metagenome (GOLD analysis project Ga0307514, IMG submission 203088) | Populus trichocarpa ectomycorrhiza microbial communities from riparian zone in the Pacific Northwest, United States - 16_EM | ecosystem: Host-associated > Plants > Roots > Unclassified | place... | reverse complement strand
CACACCAGCCTATTTCGAAAATGTATGGAGCATATATCTCAGCTTCAGGAAAATATATGCGATCTTTGGGGACCAGGAGTTTTGATTACTGAGATTCCCGATGCTACGATACAAAAAAGCATTCCGCCACACGTTCAATATGCATGCCGTTACTGGTTTGATCACTGGCGACTTGGGAATCCATTGACACTGGAGGAAGACATCAAGACTATTCGGCAATTTCTGGAAAAACACCTCCTTCATTGGTTGGAGGGACTTAGCTTAATCGGAGAGGTATCAAATGGAGCACACATAATAATAGCTCTGGAGGAAATACTACCTGTAAGCTGCAATGCTCATTACTTCATTCAGAGAATAGTATTGACCTGAAAATAGGGACGATTTGGAGACTATGATCCCAGATTGTTAGAACTTGCATATGATGCCAAACGGTTTATATTGCATATGAGATCAATTATTGAAATGGCACCACTTCAGGTCTACTATTCGGGACTTTTGTTTACTCCAGGATCATGTCTGATTCGAGTAGGATACTTGAAAAATATCCCTTGGGTTGCTATGGAACCCAAAGCGGCAGATGTGTGGAGCTCATTGATACAGACGCTAGAAGGCCATACCTTGTCTGTCACATCGGCTGTGTTTTCACCTGATGGAAAGCTTGTTGCCTCTGCATCCTGGGACAGCACGGTCAGATTATGGGATACATCAACAGGAAACCAATGTCAAGTTTTGAAAGGTCATATCAGTTTGGTCAATTCGGCTGTGTTTTCACCCAATGGAAAGCTTATTGCCTCTGCATCCTGTGACAGCACCGTCAGGTTATGGGATACATCAACAGGAAAGCAATGTGCAGTTCTGGATGGTCATACCAATTGGGTCAGATCGGCTGTGTTTTCACCTGATGGAAAGTTTGTTGCCTCTGCATCCGACGACAAAACGGTCAGATTATGGGATACACCAACAGGAAGGCAATGTGGAGTTTTGAAAGGTCACACCGATTATGTCAATTCAGCTGTGTTTTCACCCGATGCAAAGCTTGTTGCCTCTGCATCCTTAGACAACACGGTCAGATTATGGGATACAGCAACAGGAAACCAATGTCGAGTTTTGGGAGGTCATACCGGTCGGGTTAATTCGGTTGTGTTTTCACCCGATGGAAAGCTTGTTGCCTCTGCATCCTTAGACTACACGGTCAGATTATGGGATACAGCAACAGGAAACCAATGTCGAGTTTTGGAAGGTCATACCAGTCGGGTTAATTTGGTTGTGTTTTCACCTGATGGAAAGCTTGTTGCCTCTGCATCCTGTGACAAAACGGTCAGATTATGGGATATATCAATAGGAAAGCAATGTGGAGTTTTAGAAGGTCATACCAGTTATGTCAAGTCGGTTGTGTTTTCACCCCATGGAAAGCTTGTTGCCTCTGCATCCGACGACAAAACGGTCAGATTATGGGATATATCAACAGGGAAGCAATATGGAATTTTGAAAGGTCATAGTGATAGCGTTAACTCAGCTTTGTTTTCGCCTGATGGAAAGCTTCTTGCCTGTGCATCCAAGGATAATACAGTCACATTATGGGATACATCGACAAGAAAGCAATCTGGAGTTTTGAAAGATCACACCAGTTATGTCTGTTCGGCTGTTTTTTCACCCGATGGAAAGCTTGTTGCCTCTGCATCCAGGGACGAAACGGTCAGATTATGGGATACATCAACAGGAGAGCAATGTGGAGTTTTGAAAGGTCACACCAGTTATGTCTATTCGGCTGTTTTTTCACCCGATGGAAAGCTTGTTGCCTCTGCATCCAGGGACAAAACGGTCAGATTATGGGATACATCAACAGGAGAGCAATGTGGAGTTTTGGACGGTCATACCAGTTATGCCAAATCGGCTATGTTTTCACCCGATGGAAAGCTTGTTGCCTCTGCATCCTTAGACTACACGGTCAGATTATGGGATACAGCAACAGGAAACCAATGTCGAGTTTTGGAAGGTCATACCAGTCGGGTTAATTCGGTTGTGTTTTCACCCGATGGAAAGCTTGTTGCCTCTGCATCCTGTGACAAAACGGTCAGATTATGGGATACATCAACAGGAAACCAATCTGCAGTTTTGGAAGGTCACACCACTTGGGTCAGATCGGCTGTGTTTTCACCCGATGGAAAGCTTCTTGCCTCTGCATCCGACGACACCACGGTCAGATTATGGGACACTAGAAACAAAACAACCATAGAAATTATAAAAACTCATACCATCATCCAAATTATGAAGTTTTCTAATGACGGAACGCAACTACATACGAGTCATGGCATACTACAGCTCAAGTCACCTCCTCACAGCGGCAACAATCGGGAATTACCACACATGTTACCTCATTCCCTGGATGTTACTGATCAATGGATCACATGCAACATGAAGAAATTGCTCTGTCTTCCTGTTGAATACCGACCATCCTGCTCTGCAGTAAATGACACTGCCAACCTTATTGTCATTGGATCTCACTCCGGTAGAGTTATTTTAATATCTATTGATTTTACCGCTCTCCCGGCTGCATATCTCCAGCCATCTGTTAACGTTGCTGCCATTGCCATAGAAGGTAAGGGCTTCCTTAGAATTGTTGGCTGTTAAAAACTTTGGTTGACTAATTCACTGGTTTGTGTATTTTAGGAGCAAGTTAAATCAATGAAACTGCAGTTTGGGTATGGTAGGCCAGGCATTGGATGTTGATGTATTTTTGTGTGGTGATTTGTTCATGAGCAGCGGGTCATGTCCAGGGAGGAATAAGTTTTCTGTTGACTGTTGGGGGGGCGTTCTCAAGATGGCTTATTGGATCTCCTGTACATTATCGATACTGAAAAGGCTCTAGGAGAAAGTAACGTTTAAGTATGGTATATTTTTTTCGTGGGAACAATGACGAGACACAGAGGATAAGCAATGGGGAGGGGAGTTGATATGATCCTCCTCGTCATTGGTTCACTACCACACAGGATTAAATCGGAACAATAAGAACCTCCTGTGTTTAAGAAACTAAATTTCTACTGCTCTCGCTCGACCTTGTTTGTATACAACTTGTCTAAGATAGGAAACGTCTCTTATATGTACGTGAGTTTCTGCGGTACGTACCGTATCTACCTACCTACATACCAAAAAGAACAACAAAACAAAAACAAAAACGAGTTCCCCCCAAGCCTCGGACTTCGGTACTTGTGGACATGCACTAGCGGCGGGTACTTACCCCACAGAGGAGTGGGGGTGGGGGTGATTAAGTGAGTGGTGGTGGTTAAGTTAATTAGATGACAGAACTCGTCTCGTGGAACCCAAATTTCGCCCCCCCATACCCATACCGTTCCTAGCCCTGCGTAACTGATATGATGCCACTTGGTGATAGTGCCTCGGACATTATCCAAAGGAATGGCTACAGTCTTGGTGGTTGGTGGTATACCCTTTTATCCCGCCCCTCTCACCGCAAAAGAAATTGACTCTAGAATAAAAGCAATAAAGTCTTGGGGAGGGACTCGTGTAATTAATGGCAGATTCCAGCAAGACTTCTTGCCTGGACAGTCAGAAAATTGATATGTTATTTGCAGTTATACCAATTGCTAGAAGTTCAGGGTAATCCTTCCTCCTCAACATTGTAATTGCCGTTGACAAAGACTGCAGTCTTAAACGCGGTCGGGGGGTTTTGGTAGGAAAAAAAATACGGTCTTATTCACGGATACGGTCTTATATACAGGATATAAAGCTAATTTATGATTTCCTCCTCCAAACTAACTGCAGAATCAGAATCGGAGGCCTTTGAGGTGTTGAAGAGATGGGAGAGGTTGGAGGGGTCGGAAGGGTCAGATTCATTACAGAGGTCAATGCTCTTAGGGACCTGATAGTTATCCAAGCCATGAATATTAATTTAATCATCTTCTGATCCATCAATGGCAACTGTAATTCCACATTTGCGAAAGGAACGTTGAATAACTCTTGATGAATTGACTCCCATGCTTCACCAACCCATTGAGTCATTAAAATTCTACGTTCTGATGCAGATTGATAGTAAGAGATATATACTATAATAGCTACTCATAATTATTTACATGTACTGCTGAGCTTTCCATAGCTGAATATATGCTCGCCATAGCTGAATGAATATAGCCTTACTCGCTATAGCGATACTCCATGTTGGCCACAGCTGACGTTGCCACCACCGTATGGTCTTATTTACAGTACTTTCCCTGTGTCATAGCCTACAAATGTCCACCAGCGTCTTATTCGCCGATACGGTCTTAACAGCTGATACGGTCTTATACACCAATTTCTAGGGTATTCGGAAAATGATAAACATCAATCACAATCTCAGTAATGCCCACCCTATAGAATACCATCTTCATTTGATAAGCTAATTTTTCTAGTTGGATGATCAAAGCAATGAGGCAATACTGTCAAGCTTGACAGGTGCTTGTTGAAAGTATTTGGGTTTGAATATGGTGGTATAATGTGTGGATGCTATCTGTTGTTCTTGTTGGGGAGCAGCCGATGAGCCTGCTTGAATTCCAGAGGAGGAGGAGGAGGAGGAACTGTCAATGAGGGCTCATGACATATTATATAAACAATGCAATAAGTGCCCCTTAAACAAAACTTGTCCATGGGAGGTAGTGAACATTCATTTAGTATAATAGTCTGACCACAAGACTACCGTAACCTAACTTTATCCTAGTAGTCTAGAGGACAAAACGTGATCACTCGGTGCCAGGTTTGCCTAGACACCGATGGTATACTGTACACCAACAGAAAATTGCTATGCAGGTAGTGTAATATCTTACAGGAGGTAGGCTGACAATAGCCTGGTTAGCACAACACCTCGTTCGATTTTGCACCAACCAGAGGCCCTCAGAGGCTTCACCAAGTTGTAGACACCAAAGACCACTGGCATGCCAAGCAACAAGTCTCGGTTACCCTGAACTTCGATAAAAGCAAAAAGGAATATTAGGCATTGAATTTAGATCTCGTGCTGAGCCAGAGGTACCTGTTTAGTAGAGACGGTGCAAGTAAAACTTCATGAATATTCTAAAGGTCTCATAAAGACTTGGCCTCTTTACTATAGATATTCCATTTCACGCATCACACTTTTGCTTATTCAGCAAGCGATGGGTTCCTGGGCAGTTTTTTATGCCGAGAGGCTGGTGCCGCATACTGCACATACCTATGTATAGCTGTAAGGTACTGTCCTGTTAGGTTTCATCCCTGTGTTCGTTTTGACATACCCAAGTACTTAGGTAGTCTCCAATAGCTGCCAGTGCTTGTGTGTCCCTGAGTCGCTATCCACAACATTACACCACTAGGTAGTGTTGAGGGCTCTTCATATTCTCAACTTGCCCCGCTCTACCGTGGTGCTAATATCAGTATCTAGATTTTAGTTACAGGGATCTGGTTATCAATACTCCTTGCATCACCCGGATATCTGCAACTTTCCCCTCATCCACCCGCTTCAACCGTATGGCGCTGGGTGCACTTGGGTCCTTTTTGATTTAGAATATTGGCTGTAGCAAGTGCTCTAGCTGCGATGGTGGACGGAACAGTGGAGACTTCTCAATACCCAGGTCACCAGTCCGTGTTCTCGCCACCCTCACCTACGACAACTCCCTATGTCTCCCTGCCCCCGCCGGGTGGTATTTGCAACAACTCAAGTTCCAGTGGGGCTATGGTGCAGTGGATATTGTCACTTATGGGGTCGGGTGGTGGCGAGGATGAGGTAAAGAGATGGTCCTCTTTTATTGGGATAATAGTTGCAATCAGCGGCAACGTTCCTATCTCACTGGCGCTTAGCGTACAAAAATACGCTTATATTTGCTTGCGGCGGGAGAAGACACAAAGAAAGCGATTGCTAAGGCGGCGGTGGAAAGAGCAAGCATGGAAAAGCGGGATTGGGCCTGCAGGTCAGCCAGGTACGGGGTGGGAGAGCATTCTTAGTGTGTGTATGATACAATCAGAGTAGTGTATCATGTATCACAAAACGCGAACGCAAAATAAGTAAAGAATATATCTGTGGGCACGAGAAGCCATAGCTAAATCGCATAGTACTGTGGGAGTTACCCTGAATTTGTGTATGTGCTGTGCAACCCCTAACAGTATAACAGAGAAAAGGCTGAGGCCGTCACTGTTTTGCGGTTCCTTGTTGATGCTTGATAGTTTGGTTATATTGAAAAAAGTGTGCGTGGGTATAAAAAAAATATTAGGAAGATTTTTTTTCATATAATAGAAGATTAGAATATCCTTCCTAGTCTTGTTCTGTAAGTGGGTGAAATTCCGGATTTGGAAATTTTGGTGTTGAGTCTTGACAAAATTTGTGACATCACAACCACTGCCGCACTCACTCAGGCCTATAATTTCTGAGAAAAGACATCTCCTCGTCATATATTTGGACCTGGGAAAGTAGGGTAGGTAGTTGGGATCAAGAATCATTCATTTAATTGTTCTAAAAACCCCACCTTTTACCAATTTTCACTATGATTCTGCAAGTGTCTGGGGACTAGGTAGGCCCCAGTGTAGTCTTGTGCTTTTTGAAACATGTTTGCTTATAGCTGTGAGTAACATCCGCAATGCACACTGGTACAAACGATGGTGACAAGGTTGTGCATTGCCCGTGGTCAGAGATATGTTGCCGTATATGTACAGTACAGTAGGTATTTCTTCGGTCAAGAAGGACTTGAGAGTCGGAGTGATGCTTCTTGCTCCTTGGTAGTCTCGTGCTTGGGAAGCCCTCATGATCAAAATGGCCAGCGTGTACCGAACGCGTACTTATATAGCTTTTTTTTTCATGAACACAGTTGGTTGGTGCTGAGTAGGTACCGTACCCGCTTGTTCGGCCCCGGTTGTGCATTACTTATCACAAATCCAGTCAGGTACTATCCCAAACCTGTCAAGTACCGCCTCATCCAGTACCTAGAATTTCTGCCTTCTATCATCTTGACATAACCTCCAATGTTTGCGCACCCACCAGTCGATATCCACACAACATTACTCCGCTAGTCCTGAGGGCCCTTCATATTCTTAATTTTTCTGCGGTTTTAATTTACCCTGTTGGCTGCGGGGATCTGGTTGTCAAACATACACTCCTTGCATCGTTCCCCACTTCAACATATGGCGCTGAGTGCACTTGGCTCCTTTTTGATTTAGAATATTAGCTATAGCAAGCGCTCTAGCTGCGATGATAGGTGGGACAGTGGGGACTTCCCACCACCCGGGTCACCAGTCTGTGTTGTCACCTTCACCTATGACAACCCCTTATACCTCTCCGGCACCGCCGTCAGGTGGTATTTACAACAGCCCAACTGGTTTGGCCTCCAACGGGGCTATCATACAGTGGATATTGTCGCTTATGGGGTCGGATGATAACGCGGATGAGGCAAAGAGATGGTCCTCTTTTATTGGGATAATAGTCGCCATAAGCGGCAACGTTCTTATCTCACTGGCGCTAAACGTACAAAAATACGCCCATATTCGCTTGCGGCGGGAGAAGACACAAAGAAAGCGATTGCTAAGGCGGCGGCGGAAAGAGCAAGCATGGAAAAGCGGGATAGGGCCTGCAGGTCAGCCGGGTACGGGGCGGGAGGGCATGCTTAGTGAGGAAATACAGGACGACGGTTTAGGGCAGTTGGATGGGGATGAAACTCCCGAAGATGAGGACCTAGATAATACGAGCGAGTACCCAAATTTGGTAGGAGGCGGGGATGCGGAGAAAAGGGACCAGATGTATCTCCATTCACCATGGTGGTGGTTAGGGCTGGTGCTGATGTCCGTGGGGGAATGTGGGAATTTCCTGGCATACGGTTTTGCCCCTGCCAGTATCGTTTCACCATTGGGAGTGGTTGCTTTAATATCCAACTGCATTATCGCCCCATTAATGTTGAAAGAGCCTTTTCGAGGCCGAGACTTCGTGGGGGTAGGGGTCAGTATTTCTGGTGCGGTTATTGTAGTGATGAGTTCCGCAGCCGAGGAAGTCAAGGTATTCGGCATCCTGTGCTTTTCCTAGAAAAGAGCTAATGATGGCTATAGCTTGGGCCTGATGAAATACTTGAAGCCATTTCACGAACAACTTTTAAAGTCTACTTTGGCGTTACATGTCTCATGATTGTTGCCCTGATGTTTATTTCTCAGAGATATGGCTCGAGATTCATTGTCATTGACCTCGGCTTGGTAGCTCTGTTCGGTGGATACACGGTGTTGTCCACTAAGGGCATCTCGTCGCTACTCACTACCTCCTTATACCACATATTCACAATGCCTATTGCCTATCTCTTTGCTGTGATTCTCATTTCTACTGCTATTCTACAGATCAAATACGTCAACCGAGCCTTGCAGCGCTTCGACTCTACTCAGGTCATTCCAACACAGTTCGTACTTTTCACACTATCCGTTATTATCGGTAGTGGCATCTTATACAGGGATTTTGTAAGGATTGGGCATGATCGGTTAACCAAGTTTGTTTTTGGGTGTGGGTTCACATTCTGGGGGGTTTATCTCATCACAAGCGGCCGGGTGACCAAGGGGGAGGATGAGGACGACCAGTTAGTGGAGGAAGGGTATATTGGATTGCTCGAAGGGGAAGCAATCTCGGAGGGCTCTAGTCAAAACGGCAACATGGGGGGACAGAGAGGCGCGATGATCCTTGGCGCAGATGGAGCGGCTTCCCCTAGGACAACTAGAGCACGGCCAAAGCTTCACTGCTACCAATCATCGCATCCAGTGACCGCCATTGTGGGGAGCAGCTTGGGGCTTCCAGATTCTGATATTACAGAGACGTCACCACTTTTGGGGCACCACCCACACTACCATGATAGCCCGCCATCATCACTTCATTCTCCTGCACGGGCAAGCTTCTCACATAGCAGCACTAACTTGACCACATCAACAACCACACCGCAACGACATTCTATTAGCCTTGTACCAGGCCCTATAGTCCTCGGTTACCAACTACAAGCTGTAGTAGCTGACCACGTTGGCCCAGCCATTCTCCAAGGTACTACTAAGCGAGGTGTTCGCAAAGCCAAAAGCAGAGCACTTGATGTGTCACTGCCGCAGAGAGCTGTGCCTGGTTCTTCGTGTGGATTTGGGGAAGGAAGTTCACACAGGGCATTCAAGGAGCCTGATTCCGCTGGCAGCGAGGATGGAAGCGTTTCGGGAGTCGAGCCTGAGGAGGACATGGGAAAGTCCAAGGGGAGGGGGCGTAGTAGCAGCCTACATTTGGCGATGGATTACGTTAAAGTGTCAAGCACAAGGCGGAGGAATGATAGTGTGAGTGACACCAGTACTGTGAGGAGAGTGGGAGAACAGGAGTCGTGATAGTCAATCGTGGAGGCTTAGATTTTGTATCATGGGGTTGGTCTCAGTCTCACCATGCTTGAACATAGCCACTGGGGCATATTGGGGTTTTTTAATTTCGTTTGGGTCTGTTCTTGGTTTGGGGCTTGGGGGTTAGATCTATATTTGGCTCTTGATTCATCTCACTTGGGGTATCCTCCTTAATCTTTTCCTTTGTTGATTGTTTCCTACATTCTGGTTACCAGTTTTCTTTACCCGCTTCATTTTAAATTTATTACCCTGACATCCTCGTGATGCGTACATACCACCATAATATTAGACTCTTTTACCTACTTAGTAATAGCTAGGCTTAGTTTCCCCTTTCCTGGTATCTTAGCTTTCGAGTACTATAATACATTATTCTATAGTAGGTACCTGATCACCTCATAGCCTAAGCGTGAAAGGCGTATAAGTAGACTCGAAAAAAAAACAAAAAAACTCTACATTGAAACCTAATCAGTCAGGTTGATCTCGCTTGGCGTTATGCGTTGGACAAACGTCTGTGGCGAGACTGCTATATACTAGTAGTAGGTGCTGTCTCTCGTATAAAATTAAAAAACCTGGTTGTCACCAAATTCACTGTTTATTGTGCACTTGAGCCGCACTAGTCACAAATTACTCTTTCAGCAATGCCACCACCGAAGAACAGCACACAGTGGGATGGGGATGGCGACGATGACGAACCTATCGTGGAGGAGCCTGTTCTGGACCCTAACGACCCAATGCGAGCATTCCTCCCAGCTGCTTTTGGAAAGCAAACCGGCACGCGCAACAGACCCGTTGAGTTCGACAAGACAAAACGTGGAGGGGCGTTAGGAGAGAAGGGAATAGGGAAGGAGAAAGAGAAAGAGAAAGGCAAAGGCAAGCAGCAGATAAAGAAGGGGGATTCCAGTGAGGAGGGGGACGACGACGACGACGATGATGATGATGATGATGATGATTCGGGCGATAGCGACGAAGAGGAATTTCCAACATCCCATGAGCTGGTGCTGAAAGTGCATACAAAGACTGTCAGCTCAATATCACTAGATCCGTCGGGAACCCGTATGGTCACAGCCTCGCACGATTACATGGTCAAGCTCTTCGATTTTCCGTCCATGTCTTCGGATTCATTAAATCCGTTTCGGTCAATTGAACCAAGTGAGAGTCATCATGTCCACTCGGCAACATTTTCTGACAATGGACAGAGTATACTTGTCGTACCCGCAGCCAACCAAGCCAAGATACTGTCACGAGATGGAGAGACGTTGGTAGAGTTTGTCAAGGGGGATATGTATCTCCGGGACATGCATAATACCAAGGGGCACGTGAGTGAGATTACAGCTGGGTGTTGGCACCCTACGGATAGGAATAGCCTGGTGACTGCGGGGACGGACTCGACGCTGCGGATATGGGATGTGAATAATAAGCGGCACCACAAAGATATCATTGTGCATAAGAGTAAAACGGCAAGGGGGGGAAGGTCGAGAATGTGTTGTGTTGCATGGGCACCCGGAGAAGGTGGAGCAAAGAGCATGCTGGCGACAGTGGCTATGGATGGAAGCCTGATGATATATGGTGGTGAGGGACCATTCACCAGGCCAGCTATGGAGGTCAAGGATGCACATCAGAGAGAGAGCTGGACTTCATCAATGGTGTTTTCACCTGATGGTAGGCTGCTTGTGACAAAAGGGGGAGATCAAACCATTAAGCGTTCGTTGCCCTCCATTCTTCTATCTACAACTCAGAATGCTGATGACAGTTCTAGTATGGGATACCCGGAAACTCAAGACACCTATGAACACCAGAGAATTTGCAACTCCTATCCAACCCGAGAGTAACATAATATTTTCACCCAATGGAACCAATGTCCTCACAGGGGATGTAAACGGGAATCTCCATATCTTTTCTCCCGCTACCCTGAAATCCGAGCAAACCATACCCATTACCCCCTCACACCCTCTTGTCACAGTAAACTGGCACCCCAAGATCAACCAAATCCTGACAGGATCGTCCACCGGTGCCATCAATATCCTATACTCCCCCACCACCTCCGAACGGGGTGCAAAGCTGGTGGTCACTCGGGCGCCCAAGAAGCGCCATATTGACGACGACCCTACATTTAGCACAGGACTGGCTTCTAGCGGGTTGAGTGAGGACGCGATATTACTTCCCAATGCACTGCTTGGGAGAACCAAGGGTGGCTTGAGTGCCCAGTTAGGAGGAAAGAAGAAGGGCTCGATGGCACCGGAGATGCCAGCACCAACGCCTTGGGGAAAGAGTAATCCTGACCAGGAGCATGTAAAAAAGGCGTATGCACTTAGCTCCATGAGAGATGAGGACCCTAGAGAGGCACTGTTGAAGTATGCGGAGGTAGCAGAGAAGGAGCCAATGTTCACGGTATGTAGAACGGTTTCAGGTGCCCTAGTGAGTGAGGTTTGCTAACAATGGGGGTGTAGGCTGCCTGGAGTAAGACGCAACCTAAGACGATATATGCAGAGATTTCGGATGATGAGGAGGAGGGGACGAATGCTAGGAATGCGAAGAGGCAGAGGAGGTAAATGTTTGGAGAGATTGTACGATATGCACTTTTTTTTTTTTTTTTTGAGTCTATACGTCTTTGGGAACCTTAGACTATGAAGTGGATATGATATGCACTAGATTTAATTGAAAGTGGAAATATGCAGTGCATAAAGCAATTACTTTAATTTTGGGGAAGACAATTTGAACCTACTGTCCCCCCATCCTCAAAGTATACCTTAATCTATCGAAAAGGCTCTCCAATTGTTACATTCCCTTTGGATAGATATAATCCTCACGCTGTCACATCCCAAAGCTCTCTTCCTTTGGTGTCGTACCTCCTCTTCCCGGGGTGCCTATTCCTCTAATGGTGATCCTTCTCGTGATGCCCCCTCTCGTGTTGATGGTCATCTTTCATGAATAGGGCCTCGTAGGCGCAGAATGCGGCAAAGGCAACAGTCGCTGTTCCGAGGCCAGGAAGGGCCATACTAAAGCGGCTCCAGCGGGTGAAGGGACCCGTGTATCGCCATGTCTCACTAAAATTCAATTGCACTCGTAAACAAACGTCCATTCGAACACCAGTCGGGGTACCGGGAATTATGTCCCTAGTCGAGGTGGGGGGGGGGGGGGTGAACGAACCCACGAGCCCATGGGTCTTTCCTTGGAGAGGAATTGAGCAGATGCTTTATCGGGTCAAAGCTCTTGGGGTCGAAGGCTGGTCGCTGGGACATTTTTGTGGTGTATCCCGCCGTTTCCCCGGTGGTTTGGATGGGGAGGCTCAAACAGTCGCTGGACGATCGGAAGCGGCAAGGCCCGTTTGCAAAAGCAGCGTCTGCAGATGCATGCAGTCTTGGCGGCGACATATTGAAGACATCGGGCCGCTTTTGCGTTGGGGCGTCGCGCCAAGCCCCCTCGAGAGCAGTGGAACTTTGCAACCTTGAGGTTAAGTTCTGGTCCAGTTACAACTCTATCGTCTTCCTCGCAGCTCTAAACAACCTGATATACGCAATTTTATACACACGCATGCCAAATATCCCGGCCTCGATAGATTGCATCATTTCCCACAGCAGTATTAGATCATTCCCTGCGCCTATTCTGTACAACTCACTTGCCCCTGCCCATACCTGAACATACACAACAAAACTACAGTCCCTTGTGTGTTACTGGTCCTCGATTCAGCTTCTAATCTCACTGGATATCCGACTTGACAAAACGCACGATCCGGAGCTCTTGGTATTATGCCGACACGACCGAGTGCATTTGGCCCAACAATGCATAACCCTGGGCCATATCATACTGGAGGAGGAGGGGGTGGGGCAGTTGGGCACGCACACAATATACATGGCCATCTATTCCAACAGCAGCATGCCGAAAGGTCGGTCTCTCGCCTCCCTCCTTTCGAGGCTGGCTGCTCTCAAACTATCGTCAGCAAAAGCTGTTTGAATGACAGCCTGCTGACTGGCCTGTGATTCTTATAGATTCCAAGCCCCCCATTTCCATGGTCAATCTCAGCTAGCAGCTCAAGCTCAAGCTCAGGCTCAAGCCCAGGCTGCTCAGCAACAAGCAGCTCGACAAGAGCAGGCTGCGAAAGCAGCTGCGGTGGCAGCCGCGCAACAGCAAGCTCAGCAGCAGCATGCCGCACAGCTAGCCCAACAGCAGCATCACCATAACAGGCAACAGGAAAATTTGATGCAGCAACGGCCGACACAGGGAGCAGGGCAGCTGATGGGAGGGATGTCCAATGTGGCGGCTCAGGTAGCGAATGCACAAGCTGCCGCGGCGGCGGCAGCAGCAGCAGCAGCAGCAGCAGCGGTAGCAGTAGAGGAGCAGTGTATTGTGAATGTGTGGCAGAGCAACTTGGAGACGGAGATTGCGAAGCTGAGGGATTTGGTGGATACCTACAAGTACATTTCGATGGTATGCTCTCCTTGACTCGGTGTATTTTGGGCGGATCATGGCCCTCGATATTCGAGTGGTTGAGCCAGCCTTGTGGAATTGAAGGCGGATAAGCGGAACCTAAGCTAAAGGCTGCATAGGACACCGAATTTCCGGGTATAGTAGCGAGACCCATGGGAACGTTCAAGAATAAGGCCGATTACCATTACCAAACGTTACGCTGTAATGTCGATATGCTCAAAATTATACAGCTTGGAATAACTGTGGCAGATGAAGATGGAAATATGCCGGAAGTCTGTACGTGGCAGTTTAACTTCAAATTCAGCTTGTCGTAAGTAGATTCGGAAGGCTCTCTGGACGTGGGCAAGCTGATGTTCATCCTGATAGGGATGATATGTACGCCCAGGACTCGATAGAACTATTAACGAAGTCCGGTATCGATTTCCCACGGCATGCTGAACAAGGGATTGATGTCTTTAAATTTGGGGAGCTGTTGATAAGCTCTGGCCTTGTTCTCATCGACGATGTAAAGTGGATATCGTTCCACTCAGGATACGATTTTGGTTACCTTGTTAAGATTATGATGTGTAAACCACTGCCCTCGGAAGAGTTGGAATTCCGGCAGTTCTTGAACAAGTTCTTTCCGTCTCTTTATGATATTAAATTCCTCATGAAGAGCTGCAAAGGATTGAAGGGGGGACTGCAGGATATTGCCGACGAGTTACAAATTCCGAGAATTGGGCCTCAACACCAAGCAGGAAGTGATAGTATGCTTACGGGGCATATCTTCTTCGCTATTAAGAGGCAGTTTTTCGGCGGAAAGATCGATGATGAGAAATTCTTGTGAGCCTCTCTATTGGCCTTATATACTAGATCATATTGCTGACGGTTTGGCAGGGGTCAAGTATGGGGACTTAATGGTCTAGGAATGACCAACGGCATCGGAGGAGGTGTAATATATAATTCTGGAGGGTCAACGGACTCGAAAGACAAGAAGGACAATACCCCGACTACTCCAACAGAGACTTCCCCCCCAACGAACGGCGATCCATCAACACCGGCACCACAGCAACTTAATGGACAGGGGCCTTCCACACCAAGCTATACACCAGGCCCTGGTGGAGGTAGTAACTCGTTTTATGGAAAAATGGGTGGGATATAATTATTCACTTATATTCAATGGAGGGAATATAACTCTCGAAGCCATAAAAAGCGGAAGTCGAATTGATGCCCAGCGGGCTGGATGTATTATGTGCTCAATTGGGTTATGGGTATGGGTAACTCGGTTTGATCACGCGTTGAGGGGTTTCTTTGGTTCTTTCCAGCATTCAATGTTTTCATTTCATTGGGTTTCTTTCTCGGGTGTTTTGTTCCTATTAGGTACTGGCCATTTATTACATCTACTTGACTTACTTGTGCGCTTGTTGTAACCCTGTATTCTTATGCCTTTTTCTTTTCTGGTGATAGCTTCCCTACTTGTACTTTTATATGCATGCCATTCCTGGCCTCTCCTTTCCTTTCGTAGTACGGCGTTGTGTCCGCCTTGGAGTGTTTTCAGGTGTAAAAAGATTGGTATTCAGGGATTGTATGCAGGATATGATTCTCAGTTAGTCGAATTTTTCAGCTCGAGTACGGAGTGGGCTGGTGAGACAAGCAATGTAGATATCTTGCACTAGTGTTTCTTGGCAGGCTAAGATTATCTGAAGAGTCCATGATCTTACAGAGTACAGATAGGTATCCCACCAGCTCAACCACTCACCATCGCTCACCGGACAACTCAATTGGCCAGATATCAACCATTCCCCAACCCTCAACCCTTCTCCGATCCTCAACGCTTCCCCGATCCTCAACCCCTCCCCGACCCTCAACCCTCTTCCCCGACTCTCAACTCTTCCACCAACTCTTCCCTAACATCAAGTAGGTATATTGCCTTTCCCCGCCCTCGTAAATTGCTTACATATATTGACCTCGATTCGCCAGATATAAATCCTCCAATCGCACACCTCCCTGAACCTTGCCAATCGAGCACCTCCCAAGCCTGCCAGTCGAGCATCCTGGAACATGCAGTTCCCCTAATACTCCAATCCCCGAACCCCCAACCCCCCTACCCCTCAATGGTACCCCAATCCCCCTAATATATACCCCAATCCCCTGGACTTGGCAGCCAAGTATGTTCGGAAGCGCAGGAGGAAGGCAGGGCCTCATGCATACAAAGTGCGCTTCATGCTGCCATCAATACCGGCTGTGTGGGGTACCTAGGCGTAGGGCGCCACTCTACAGTATGTGATATATACTCCAATATAAAGCTGCAAAATGACAGGTGTATGTAGAGTGCAATGAACATAATTAGGGCCTGTGACTGAATCTAGTCCGAAACTTCGCTAGTTCCTGGCTCTGGTGCCAAAAAATCCCAGCCCTGTGTTGTGCGAGGCTTCCTGAGACATCACGTGATTCCTCGTTGGCGGGAACGTCGACCACCTCAAAACTGGAGAGATTTACACTACCATCTCTCTGGTGTAATATTTGCAGCCGAAGACTTTGCACTCGACGTGGGTCTAGATCCCTCCTAGAGATGCTGTATGCCAGAAAAAGTACTGTTACTGCTGCTGTGGCACATAAAGTATCTGCAATCGGCCTGACAATGAAAATACCTCGGACGATGGTCCGCTGGTAAGAGTATAGGGATGGGGTAACTATGGGATCATCCAAGCCAGGTTGAGATGGTTCGTGAGAGAACGAAAAGGCTGCCCAAGAAGGGAAAGATGCCTGGACACTGGATGGTTAACGCCCGTTATTATGGTGGCAGAAAATTTGATATAGCTATCTGGAAATGAGTGGATAGAGAGAGGTCAGAGCTATTCTCGTGCCCAGACCGATTCCCTTTTGTGTGGTAGAATTTGGGCTCATAACCTACATATGAATGATAGGCAATGGACTGACTAATGTCGAATCAATAGAATGGGCTATACTGTACTCCGTAGTGAACCAAACACGAGTCAGAGTTGTGCCGTACGAATGGTAGACGGCGATGCGAGCGGAAATGCACTGAGTAGACAGATTGTCGACTTGGTAAGAATTAGCAAGACAAGATGAGTACTCTACAAGGGCTCCTGTTGAGTTTCATATTTTTCAACGAAATAGTGGGTCGGTTTCTTGGAATCGAATATGGATGGCAAGGTGAAAAAGATATTCATTCATCTGCTGGATAAAGCTGAAGGCATTGCCTACATACAGTAGGTACAGTACGCCCAAATTGGGTGTGGGGATTCGTATTTGGCAAGATTGGTTTGGCAAGAGAACAAAAAAGGCCAATTGTTTTTCTAGATGCCAACCAACGTATATTCACAATCCCAGTAGTGCTCATCCCATGGAATTCCATCTTCATTTAATAATCCAATTCTTCCTCGTTCATATCTTGCACATAGCACTGCTCATTTGGTATACATATATGCAATGCAGGTGAAAAAGCAGAGCGTGCAGGAGTAGATTGTGGGACAAGTATAGATGTAAAACCAGATTGAAAAGAAACCTATTATACATCTCATAATATAAATTCCAATAGACTCAAACACTCCCAGAAAAACACACGCCGAACCAAATAATGCACCTGAAGGATAATAACTCCATTTCATGTTCAGAACTGAGAGTGTTAAAAAACGTTACACGTGCAGCGCCCTTGTATTGGAAGCATATGCTAGCAAGAATTTGGCGCAAGTGAGCGTGTATTTACAGGCTTTTGTCCACGCCTCGTCTTGGTTAAATGCGAGCCGGATACAAGCGTCTCCTATCTTATCTTTATTTATGATATAGGGCATTTTGACGTTGGAATCCTGAGACTCGACATATTCGCCCATTTGCCTGAGACAGTCCAAAAAGGCGACCATAGCATGGTCGAATTTACTGTGCACGAACATTCTTGCGAGTGGGAGGTCTCCAGAAGAAAAGAGTTCCAAGCTACTAACTCTTGTTTGCCCCCCATGATGGCTTTCAACCTTCTCAATTCTAGATGCTGAGCCCATAGGTTTCAGTCGGTAGCCTTCGAATGTGAATTTGATCTTCTCTGCGACTGTTGCAAGAAGAAGCAAGGTCTGACCCCAAGCGGCGTTTATCTCTGGCCATTCAACCTATGCAATGTTAGTTTGAAATAAACTCTCAGGTTCACAACAGAGTGCCATACAGGTTGGTTTGGTAATCTGCCCAGGCGTAGGCCGTTGATAGTCCCAAAATATCCATCGTGACCAATGCAGAAAGTATCATTGTAGACGTTCGTCCGCTGCAAGCGCTCTAACTGCCTAGAGTCATGGTCATACTGAAGGTTGATTGAATCTCTATCATTTTGGAATTCCTCTAACTTCAGGGCGAATTCATTCCGGTCCCTCCAGAAATTCTCCTCCTCCAGGTCAAGCTGCTTAGCCTCCTCTTCTAGCCGGTGAAGTTCTGCTAGGACATCTGCCTTCTCCTTCTCCGTGTCTCGAAGATTTTGAATAGCTAATGCTTCTTCAGCTTTGATAGCTTGGTATTCTTTCTCCACTTGTAGCCTTTCCTCCTGTGTTGGTATCTCTGCATTGACCTTCTTCAAGAATTCCACATAGGCATCACGTTCTCTGGTTACATTTGCTAGACGCTTGCTGAGGCCATCTACTAGGAGCTCCGTGCATTCCATGCATATCGGGTGGTCTATATCGGATCTTGACGACAACACATCAAATAGCTTTGCTGATACCTTCACCTGATGTGACAGTGTAGTTTTCGAATCAACTTCTTCATCCACGGTTGCATTCCCATTTCCTTGCCCATTTTCTCCAAGGTAGGCTCCTCTATGCGTCTGTATGGGCGGGACTGCGACTTGAGACTCTGTAAGGTACACAAAGGATTCCGCGGGGTTTTGGTATAGGGATCTAGTTGGCGTGGTGAGTGGGGAATGATGTGAGCTCCCGTCTATACCCCCTCCGCCATAATGCGACTCCTGTAGTCCTGGGGGTGTAAACCGTGGTGCTGATACCACACGCTTGAATACTGCTGACGGCGCTGTCTGTTTTGCTTTCTCATATGTTTCCCTACGTTCAGCTGGATACAGTGGCTTCGAAGATGATAGATTCGGTTTCGGTTTTGGAGGCAGCGTTGACGACCCTATGAAGTTTAGTCAGAACATTGCATGTACCAAAAACAGTTGTTAGGGTTATAGCAGACCAACGAGAAGGTCAAAAGTTGCCGGGCTGAGCTGATCCTCTAAAGAGGCATGCAGCTTCAGCGGCACTCTGCACTTCTGGCAAAACATAATTGTCGGGGGTTCGGGGATGTTGGAGAGGTGGCAGCATCATACAGGTTAACTAACATAGGGAGTTTAGTCACAAGTTGTTACTTGGCACTGTCATGAGGCAACTTAAATGGGTAGCCGGTACTCTCCAACCCTCAAATTATTGAATTTCACCCTCGATATCCACGATGGCAATTACCGATATCTCACAGAGTGTGGCATCTCTCGGGGATGCTCACCGGGAGGTAGGAATAGTTCCCCCAGCGCTTTAGGGGCATCTAACTCACTGGACAGCTATCAGACGATGACACTCATCACCAAGCTTCGGAAACTTGAGGGAATAGGCGTGGATGCAGTGCGCGCGGAATTCGTTCAACTCATACACCAGAGCTTGAAAGACGCGGAACAGGATCTTGAGGTAATTACTATATCGAGTTGTGGTACATCTTCGGCTAACATGGGCTACCGTATAGCTATTACGAATACATATTGAAGACCTGCCTGCTGGGGACCAGAAGACGGCACTGACATCAAAATGGCACAAGCTATCGGAAGATACAAAAATGTATGCTCTTCTCAGTTCGGGATTATGTGGGTGTTCGCTGACAATTGCTTCAGAGCGCGAGCATCCTACCGGAAAGCTCAAATAGAAGCTAAGAGAAACGCAGAAGCTGCAAGACGGCAAGAAAGAGAGATTTTGCTGGGGAAGGCTGACGGTAAGAGAAGGCTAAGAGGGGCAAATCAGCTCTCGTACGTGGCGTGTTCCTCTGAAGCTTGGGTAACCGCTGACTTTCAACAGACAGGAGGAGCTTGTCCTCAATGCATCCAGTGACATTACAAGCTCACTGAAGCGAACACATTCACTGCTTGCATCTGAGCTTTCGAGGTCTCAATTCGCCTCAGAGACCCTCACACAGTCGACACAGGCACTCAAGGAGCTGTCAACCCGCTATTCCACATTCGATGATATGCTGCTTAAATCACGGAGGCTTATCACAGACCTAGTTCGGAAGAATAAATCAGATGCGTGGTACTATGAGAAGGCCATCTATATCATGGTCATCACAACAGTGTGGTTGATTGTGAGGAGGTTTTTATATGGGCCATTTTATCTCCTGGTCTGGTTACCGCTCAAGTTGTGCTGGTGGGCGCTTTCGTTATGCGCATCGGTCATAGGCGCCGGAGGTAGCCACGACTCTGAGATATTTGGGGGGGTAGGCAAAGCACGTGAGGGTGGAGAGGGAACTATTTTGACCAACAAGCCCAAGGTGGAAGTGAAGGGAATACAGGAAGATCTACTTCAGTTACCACAGTCTTTGCTCTCAACTGATCACGGGGTAGTAATTGAGGTAGCCAAGCCAAAACCGGTAGTTGAGGAGAAGAGTAGCTACCAAAAGCCCGACCCACCGCCATTCAGCCCATTCAAGGAGAATGAATCTTTGTTGGAGCAAGTGGGGCAGGCGCTTAGCAAACAACAAGAGGATGCATTTATGAGGGAGCATGCTCCAGTTGTGCAAGAGGCAAGACATGATGAGTTATAGGTGGGAGGAAATCTAATGATACAGAGAGCCGGCAGTTGTGGTCACGACGTTGCAGTTTACTAAACAATGGACAGGACCTGCAAGGTGTTCTCGTGCCCTACAAGGGCACTTCATGCATGCCTAAGGCATTGGCAGAGTTTATTTTCTGGTATCGCACCCCAAACTATGGTGTGTGTGCTCAATAGATAGCTAGTCTAATTGTACTTCTCAAGATCCACTCTCCCACCAGCTGGCGCTGCACCCCGTTGCCTTTGGCTTCTCTCTCGTCCAGCGTATAGCATATTTACCTGCTTGTGCCGCATGACTATTAAGTCTCGCATGAGTTGTGCTCTCACAGGCCTCATTGTTGTAGTCTGGCTGCATGACCATCTGTTCACTATGTTAAATCAGGAGCTTTCAATCTCACTATAAGTATCTCTGTAATGTTAAATCCTACTATCATGCCCTGATTTCCACCTATATACATAATAATGCTGGTGATCTAATATACCTCCAGAATTGCCTGGCCCGTGGGCTTGAGGTTCTTGAGATCTTATTATACGTTTCGCCGGGGTTCGAAGTATCATTGAGGGAGGGAGGTTGAATATCATAGAGTTACCAAAGTACGCCTGTTCATAGATCTATTTTAAACAACAACATATGTACCTATTATTAGAACCAACTTGCAGACTGCCTACGCACTAAAGCACGCAGTGAGGGGCGATTTTGTGATCTATTCCAGGCTCCGCTTCAGATGAGGGTATGCAGATTGATTGCCCAGCTTAACAGTAGTGTGCCACTAAACGTATGTATCTATACGGAGTACGTCCATATCCAGCCTTCACGATTGGGAATTACCCTGAGTTCGATAACAGGGAGGCGCTAATGACTCAGCGTGTACTAGTACTCCATAAGATGCGCCAGCCGCTGTATTCTGTTTGTTTGTTTTTTGCCAGCACAGTTCGAGGAATTGTTTCCTCTCTACCACATATACTTAGTTTCACCACCATCATTGAGCCTGGGGCTAAAGTACTCCCCATAACCCCGAGCCCAAAGAACATTCTTCTCGAAGGACCCAGTACATGTACATATACAATCCACCAATATCCACTACATCGAATACAGTCGAAGGATCACCAATCCCCTCGAGATCAGGTTTACGAATGTCAGTAAAGCCTACTTAGAAAACCCACCAACCCATCTTATCTCGACTTCTCTTCGACTGCATATCTCCAGTCCTATATATCCAGGGACTCCTGATCCCACAATGTCTCTCGAATTAAGAAGCACGATGCAACAGCACGAAGACCCCTGGGAATGGGATGTGGATCAAGTTGCCCGTGAGCTAGCTCGAACCACAGACAGCCAAACCGTAGGCGAGGCCATTCGGCTGAACAGGATAGATGGAGAATGTCTCCTCACCATCCTAACCCGAGAGAATCTAAAAGACGAAATTGGGATTCTAGCATTTGGGACTAGAGGGGCGATTATGAGACAGGTAGAGTTATGGAGAAGAAAGAGTAAGCAGTACATGGAATATGTGGAGCGCCAGGAGAAGCAACGCATGAAAGATAGGTTGAAGGATTTGGTTCAGGATCATCAGTTGCAGCGAGAGTTTAGGAGGATTATTGGGGAAACAAATAAGGATGGGGAGGGGAGTAGTGGGAGGCTAACTAGGCTAGCTATGCCGGTGGGGAGGGGGGAGGGGAGGTTGGAGAATAAGAAGAGGAGGAGTTTGAGCCCCTTGCCAGACCTAGGTAGTATGGAGCTGGTGCAGGAGTGTGAGTGGGTCCCTGGCCTTGATGATTATGCAGTGTTGTTTACATGTCCTGGTGTAGCTCCGGTTTTACAGCAACATGCCCCGTTTAGAGAGAAGGAGGGGAGTCCCTTGAATGTCTTGGATGGGGGTGAGGAGATTTGGCCGTTGGGAGGGGATGAGGGGCTGATAGAGGTTGGTGGGGAGCCAGGGGCGGATCCACAGGTGAAGCCAGCGGAGGGCATCAATCCCGCACCAACAATGGAGGAAGCCAATTCTTCAACAGTTGGGAGTGATCTCTCCCCAGCAGTTCCGATAAATAGGGTGATTCCTATCACAGATAAGACTCCTACTCCTGCGGATGAAGCCCCTGCTCTCCCGGAGAAAGCTCCTACCCTCGTGGATGAGGACCATTTATGCTCACCAACCCACGGTCGAGATATGCCCATCCTAAGCCAATCAGGGCTTCGACGGCCGGCAGAACATACTCGGAAAAGGCCTGCTGGGGGATACCTTGGGCCTTATGCGTTGTTGGTAGACGATATCTTTTACGGAGACCGAGATTTGGGTGCCAAAGATAGTGATGATGAGGATTCATTCTATATACTCCCATCTGGCGCTCCGGCTGGCACCATCAGATATGTAGAGAAGCAGATTCGCCACTTTTTCATGAGCCCCGAGCAAACATCTACAGCCAAACCAGGAGGACTCTACCGAACTGCCCTCAAGCCCTATCGAGCATCTTTGCTTAGGAAGCACTATAAACAGTCAATTACTGTGTTTGATGTTCTTGGGGATAAATGTAAGACCTACAAGGCTGTAGTAGATGATATGGATGACTTGGAGTGGACTGCTGTCGACAAGCTAATGAATAGGAATGACAGCCAAAGAATGACTTTTGGTGATGACCCAGAATCTATGGCACGTCCAAGATTCAACTATAACAAGGAAGACAATTCAGAGCATAGCTATGATTACCTACTCAAGTGGACGAAGATCGATAACGACAAAGCACTGCCAGAGTTTGGTGAGTCAGGGAGTGAAGGTGAATATGATGTTCAAACGTGGAGAGAGATTGAAGAGGAGGAAGGGGAACCTCTGTCCAGGATTCACTCTAAGAAGCCTTTGAAAGTGGGGCTTGACAAGGCCAAGAAACCTGCTCAAGGGGAAAGAGAGCGGGTACGCATAGCGCCTGAGGGAAGTGGAGAGGAGCTGGAAGATAGTGATGTCGACCGAGACTTGACGCCGTCGGGGGAGCTATCGGATAGGGAGAGGGGAAAGACCCCAGTGAACTACGGCGATTTAATGGACTTGGACGGAAGCCCGCCTAGGGATATTCCCCGGGATGTTATTGAAGCTGAAACTGAGGACGTATCTTTCGTCAATGGGGTTGCAGGTGAAGGTGTTGCTACCAGCAAGTCTCTCAATGAAGCCGATGTCATCGACCTGACGCAGATGGATGATGGGTCCGTGGATGAAGCTCCCCGACCACCTAAAAGGAGACGAAATAAAAATCGACGAGATAGCGAAGACATGAGGCGGCGACCGGAAAGGGAGCGGAAACGAACAAAGCGTTATCCTGAAAAGGAAGACCCAGTTATCGAGTTTTCTGATGATAACAATGAGGATAATGGTGACGACGGTGAGGAGGCTACTAGCCGTAGAAGACGGAGAGTTGTGGGGATTGTTGAAGACATCGCAGCGAAAGCGTCCAGGGACAGTGTGCATCGGTTAGTGAAAGCTCGGGCTAGGAGAATTCAATTGGAAGAGGCGAAGTGGAAGGGTAAGGGTGGTTCGGCACCAGAGTTACAGGGGAAGGTCCAAATAAACGTGGGGAAGTACGCGCATGAGGATCATATATTCATTCATCCACAGCTTGCAGAGGTCCTCAAGCCACATCAAATTAAAGGGATACGATTCTTGTGGGGAGAATTGGTGCAGTCGGGAAGGGGTATGGGTGCCTTACTGGCACATACTATGGGGCTAGGGAAGACTTTCCAAGTGTGAGTACTGTCCTTCTACTTGGGTGCGGCGGCAAGGGACCGAACATGAGGTTAGTGGCCTCAAGGATTTACCAGGCCACACGCGGATCCTTTCCGAGGAACTTCTCATGAGTCACAAGGTTTTATTCTCGGCCTCTTACCTCCGTACCCTACTGGTTATCCTCTGAGGGTTCCCTGTGGGGGTATTGCTTCTCATTGCTAATCTGAGTGCAGCATTGCATTATTACACACAATTGCAGTGGCAGGGGCAAGCCCTGAGCCCCGAGTCCACAAACAGATTCCAGAACATATGCGAAAATCGAGATCCTTAGTGATATGTCCTGCAGGCCTTGTTGACAATTGGTGGGACGAGTTCCATAACTGGTTACCTATGGATAAGACAACGCGCCTCCTTGATCTCACACATATTGGCAAAATTTACAAAATCGATGCCAGTAATTCCACCAGTGCTCGGATAAGCACAATTCGTTCATGGTATGAGGGAGGCGGTGTTTTGATTATGAGTTATCATATGGTTCGCAGGTTTGCTGGCGAAGATGACGATCCCATTCTTAGGAGTGCGAATGTTAGACAGATGCTGCTAGAAGGACCCAATATCATTGCGGCGGATGAAGCACATATGATGAAAAACACCAAGGCTGCTATCACCAAAATTGCACAACAATTCAAGAGTACAAGCAGAGTTGCATTGACAGGTAGTCCACTATCAAATAATTTGATAGAATATTGGACTATGATTGAATGGATTGATCAGAAGTACCTGGGGCCGGAGAAAGAATTCCAGATCAATTACGTGAAGCCCATTTATGATGGCCTGTGGGTCGATAGTACCAGAGGGGAGAGAAGGGTGTCATTGAAGAAGCTCCGAGTCTTAAAGAAAATTCTTGAACCGAAGGTGGAGCGTGCCGACATTACAGCGATTCAGAACTTCCTTCCGTCGAAAACAGAATTCCTTATTACCATGCCTTTAACCAACATCCAGTTGCAACTTTACGATATCTTGCTACAAGATATAAAGAATATGGACTACAAGCATTTTGATGCTATGCATCTATTGTCTCTAGTTAACAATCACCCTTACACAGTTGTAATGACACTTGAGAAGAGAAACCAGAAAGAGGTGAACCCTCGTGATCGGGAAGAAGATGTTGAGCTAGGGCCCTCATCTGTCGATGAAATAATGCCGACACTTCCCTCAGCCAAGGCAGTGATGGAATCCGTTAAGAACCCGAAAGCGCGTACGCATTCCTACCGGATGTCTGCTCTGCGGTACATTTTGAGATTCTCGATAGAAGCCGGGGACAAGGTTCTCGTCTTTACTCATAGTATCCCAACACTTGATCTTCTTGAATTCTACATGAACCACTGGGAGATACCATATCTAAGACTGGATGGTGCCACTGATGTTACCAAAAGGCAACAAACTACAAAGAATTTCAATGCGGATGGAAATGCGGATGTTTTCATCATATCGACAAAAGCCGGTGGTTTGGGTCTGAATTTGTTTGGGGCAAACCGAGTTGTGATATTTGATTTCCGCTGGACGCCAATGTGGGAACAGCAGGCAGTAGGGCGTGCTTACAGGATAGGGCAGAAAAAGCCTGTGTTCGTTTACAGATTGATTGCAGGTGGGACTTATGAAGATCGATTGAGGAACATGGTCGACTTCAAACAGCAACTACAAGTCAGAGTTATTGATCAGAAGGACCCTCGGAGGAGCTCAAGTAAGCTTGGAACATTGTTACTTAAGCCACCAGAACAGCCAGAGCAGAAGGACCTGGAAGAGTTTATGGGGAAGGATGTAGTGCTAGACAAGTTGCTTACGAAAGTCGACTTCATACGCGATATCTCGTATACGCAGACATTTATTCCAGATGATGAGGACGACTTGGATGAGCAAGAGAAGGCGGATGCAGACGCCGAACTTCAGCAGTTACAGGCACTACGGGAAGGTGCCACTGTTACTGCTAGCAGTGCTACTGCTACAAGTGCTACGGCTACAAGTGCTACGGTTTCTTCCCCAGCGGTGCGGCAGTACGGGGTGGGAGCGAGCACGGGGGGGTCTGTTGTGAGTGACGCAGCAGTGCTTGATGAAGGTGAGGATATTTCCTCCCTAAGAAAGCAGATCCAACAAAGCGCTACTGCCTCCGCGCTCAAGGTGCCAACGGTGAGATCTCTACAACAGCCCGTGTGGGCTGCCTCATCCTCCCCTTCGACTCCACTTTCTAAACGAGTGGCGGCTACTGCGCCTTCAACTGCGCCATCAGCAAAACCGAAGGTAGCTCCTGTGACGCCTGTTGCTTCCAGGAGTGTTGTTCCGCCATCCTCAATGCCGGCAAAACCCCCCTCGACAGGGGCAGGACCAGTGACAGGATCTAGTAGACTGCCCTTTGAATATGATGACGAGTCGGATGACGAGATGTCTACTAATAGTGATGAGGCTGGAAGAGCTGGGTGGGTGGATGGGGGGGCAGGTGTTGATAAAGATGGGGACCAAAACATGGGCTTAAAGGTTTTTTACTCCGACCTTGCAGATTTCGTCACACAAACAGTGTAGCTGACGAGGATATATAATTGATTCGTGTTTTTGAGCGGTAATATATAGAATTCTATCATGGCGTTAAGGAATCAAATTAAATTTGCAACCCCGGGTGATGGGGCACGAGCGAGGGAAAGAACCGAATCGGGAACAGCGGTGAGAGTTGCGAATGAGCTAGCCGAGCTTGAACCTGAAACTGAGACTGCTCCTGGGGCAAGTGAAGACGTGGGCGGATTGGGACCTGGGTTACCTCGGTTGATTGGAAACCCAGGTGGCGTCCTGGAAACCATTGAGAGGCCAACACCAGCACCAACACCTCCGCATCTGCCACTCGTGCCGATAATGGATACTGTCACCTCGTCTACTATTGCTAGTTGGAAATCACCGTCGCCTGCTCCCTCCATAAGCCACGATCTTAATATCCAGGATGTGCTCCTCCATTCTCTGCCTCTGCCTCAGGTTCCACCACCATTCCAAGAATCACTTCTCCCAGAATCACCTGTCCCAGTACCCTCTTCTGCCCGAGAATCATCCCCGGTTCGGCAACCACCTATCCAAGAATTTCCTATCCGAGGATCTGCCACATCATCATCGGCATCATCATCCCGACCTCCCTCCGCGCATAGTATAGCGGTAGTAGTGCCCACAAGGCCGGTAGTAACTTGGGAAGAAGCAGCCCGATTACAACGAATCGCCCAAGCACCACCCCGGCGACCACAACCACCACAACCATCGCCACGACGCTCCACTCGAGTGCAACCATCTACACAGGAGAAGCCAGCGGAGGGCCAAGAGAAGAAGCGGGGTAAACAAGAGCGAAACCGACTGAAGAGGGCTAAGAGAAGAAGACTTAAGCAGCTCAAAGCATCCAATGCTGCACCTACTCCATTGTCGAAATCTGTACCTCAAGATGCAGTGGGCGATCAAAGGCAGAGTGCGGTTGGGGAAGTGGACCTAGAGGTTGAAGAGCAAGAGCAGGGGTATGAGCAGGGCCAGGACCAGATGGAGGACGGGGAGGGGGAGAGGGAGCTGACAGCTCGCGAGAGAGTTATGCAATGGCAGCTGGAGAATGGGAAGATGCCGGTCGGGAGGTATAAGGCCCCAGTGGTCAGGAACAGAAGAAACAGATCGTGAATGCGGCTAACGCATCCAAGGTGATGTCGCTGTTCCCTCGGCGTAGTGACAGATAATATATACGATATACTTCTGACTCTACAGATATGATTTCTGTAGCCTGTGCGAACTACCTTGAGACCCCTCATCGCGCGTCGGCGGGCCGTATGACCAGAGCGAGCGGGATGCGGATTCTTGAACTAAGCTATAAAAGGAGTTGGAGCCAGGCTGCGTGGAGTTGCGGGGTACCGTGCCGTGGCAGACGCAATACCGGTGTACCGGCTACTTGTGCCCGATTTCTTGCTGTAATTTGGAGTAGATTTTTGGGGTCGGCCTGCTCACGCTTGATATCAAGTCTGCAAGGCCTGGCTATAAAATGGTGACTCTAGATCTCATGTTGGATATATTCATTTATATACCCATTAGGCCTACCTCTCTATGCTCTCCTAGCATCCGTAGTGCTATTGGTCAAAATATATACCTGAGGACATGTTTGCTGGGCCCGTTTACAGACGCCAGTTCAGGGTAATCATCAAGTTGAGAGGATGTATATTTTAAAGTTCTTTTTCCTTAATAAATAATTACTCCCACCGAAAAAATAAAAACGGCCGAGGCACATGATTCCAATAATCCATCGCCTGGTTAAATAGGAGTACCGGTAAAGTTCAAATAAGCTACCGGTAAGCCTCGTGCCAAAACAAGTAGTCTTATGCCAAGCCCCTCACCTGCACCGAGGAAGTGCGCCCATCAGCGCTTACAAAATGGCGCTAATCCACTTGAACATCAAGGCCTTCGCATTTGGTCTGGAATCAGTTCGGAGTTGATCGATTTGTTTCTTCCGTGACGGCATACGCCCATGACAAGAAGCCCCCGGAATTCTCAATTGGTCGGCAATGTGCGCAGGTGTCCAGTCACAGATGCAGGCTTCAGACATCAATCTTCTCAAGACATCACTACTCTGGAGCGAGACTGTCACCACTCCTAATTATGCGCCGCTTCAAAGCTTGGGTAAACCATGGCATTGAGATTTGGGTAATGTAGAGGACACTCTAAATACCATTGACGGCTGCATTAGGTAAAGATGTACAGTATGTGGTCAATCTGTTCCTGGAGCCAAGATCAGACAGTTGGCCAACGGCGAAGGGTTCGATTTGCGGGTGTGGCTGGTTGGGGCCAGCCAACACGAGAGTGATCGCGTAAGACATGATGGTGATTGGCTGGGAGTGCGACAAGGGGGCAGGCTAGGTAGGATCTTGGATTTACCGGTAGGTACAGAGCTAGGTATTATAATCTTCGCATCATCCCCCCCGTCAATAATTTTTTCCTGTAAATTTTGTTTTGTTGTTGTTGCCTCTTTGTCGCCTCTCTATTGCTCTACAATTGAGTTTTTCTGAGCGATTCGGCCTTTTACACTTTTCACCCCTCGTACAACTACTTTGCAATTCTCCTTCCGCAGGATTGCCATATCTTACCCACTGCTGTTTGTGCCATTGATATACTCTCAACAGAAACCACCACTCCCAATTTGCAGAAATGGACTCCTTTCTCCGCCAGTCCGCTCGTGTGTGCCCCTTCCTCAGGAGGACGTCTCCCACGACCCTCCGTGCTCTGTCTACCTCTATTTCCCCAGCCGCTGCCGGTGGAACGGGAGGCACGATGTCGAATTTGCAAGTCATTGCCCGCAGGTGCCCCGTCATGAGCAAAGCACTGGCCGTGCAGTCTGTGCGCTCCAGGGCTGCTTCGACTATTGCTGCCAATCCCGTCGGTGGCTGCAAGGCCCGTACTACCACTGCTGCAATTCCAGGCTTCTGCGGAGCAAATTTGGCCCAGAAGAGGACCTATGTTGTTCCCACAAAGCCTGTCAGCCTCCATGCTACGCCAAAAGCCCCAGCCCAGGCAGACTCCATCGAGAGTGTGCATATGAAGGCTGGTGTTTATGATACATCGAGGGGAATCTGTCCACATGGGGCTGCGGCAATGAAGGCTGCGAATGCAGCAACAGCAATGCCTTTTATTCGCAGGCCTGCTCCAGCTCCAGTTGCTGTACCCCACCCTCACACGGGCAAGCCGTTTGACTATGAGGCGTTCTATCAGAATGAGTTGGACAAGAAGCACAAGGATAAGAGCTACCGGTATTTCAACAATATAAACCGCCTTGCGAAAAACTTTCCAAAGGCGCATATGGAGACTGAGGACAAGATTGTGACGGTGTTTTGTTCCAATGACTATGTATGTAACCCTGAACGAACTGATAGTGGTGCAGAAGATTAACCCCACGCAGCTTGGCATGGGATCGAACCCACATGTCCTCCAGGCGATGCATGAAACCATCGACACCTACGGTGCTGGAGCTGGAGGTACCCGTAACATCTCCGGACACAACAAGCACGCAATCGCCCTCGAGGCAAGTCTCGCAAAACTTCATGCTAAGGAAGCCGCTCTCGTCTTCAGTTCATGTTATGTCGCGAACGATGCCACCCTTGCTACACTTGGTAGCAAACTTCCTGGTTCTGTTATCCTCAGTGACCAGCTCAACCATGCCTCCATGATTCAGGGAATTCGTCACTCGGGCGCTGCTAAGATGGTTTTCAAACACAACGACTTGGTGGATCTGGAAGCAAAATTGAAGACTATCCCGAAAGGGACTCCCAAGATTATCGCTTTCGAGAGTGTCTACAGCATGTGCGGTTCTGTAGCTCCAATCAAGGAGATTTGTGATCTTGCAGAAAAGTATGGGGCTATTACCTTCTGTGACGAGGTTCACGCTGTTGGTATGTACGGGCCTCACGGAGCGGGTGTGGCAGAACATCTTGACTACGAGGCCCACGCTGCTGGGAGACACAAGGGAACCGTGATGGATCGTATTGACATCTTCACCGGAACCCTCGGAAAGGCATATGGTTGTGTTGGTGGTTACATTGCTGGCAGCGCCAAGTTTGTTGATATGATCCGCTCTCTTGCCCCTGGGTTCATCTTCACCACTACCATGCCTCCAGCTACCATGGCTGGGGCACGTGCCGCTATTGAATACCAATATTCGTACCAGGGTGACCGTATTTTGCAACAGCTACACACTAGACAGGTTAAAGCCCGACTCACAGAGAGGGGGGTCCCGGTCATCCCTAACCCATCCCACATCGTTCCTATTCTAGTTGGAAATGCAGAGCTTGCGAAGAAGGCTAGCGATAAGCTCCTTGAAGAACATGATATTTACGTTCAGGCGATTAACTATCCTACTGTCCCTGTTGGTCAGGAGAGGCTCCGCATCACCCCAACCCCAGGACATACCGAAGACCACCAGGTCAAGCTCGTTGAGGCACTCGAGCAAGTGTGGCAGGAGCTTGGGATCAAGCGGGTTGAGGACTGGAAGAGGCTTGGTGGCCTGTGCGGGGTTGGTGTGGACGGTGTGGAGGTGGAGAATGTCTGGGCTGATGAGCAGTTGGGGTTGGTTGATGCTGCGAAGGTTTTGCCGAGCAAGATGGCCACGGGTGCGAGAATTGTTGTGGAGAGGGATGCCCAGGGGAAGGAGTATGTCGTTGATACTGTCTTGGAGAAACAACCACAGATGGTACAGGCTACTGCTTAATTCTACCCATACTTTCCCTTCTCTTCGTCTGAACTACATTTGTTTGAAATCTTGCCGATGCTCACCTCGCTAGCTAGTCCCTGTTTTGTCTGTCCTTTTTGATATGTAGCAAGCAGGTGTTGTGATTTGGGATCTATCTGGATTACCGTGTCTCCTTGCGCTCGTTTGTACTGGGGGTTTTGCGTTTTTTTGAGGGGGATAATATGCGGTGGTTAGTTACTTCAGAGGCGCTGGATTTATCCATGCATATGCGATGCGAGGAATCTTGGTTTTCATCTCCCTACTAATTTAGCTAGCTCGCTAGTCTTGTGGAGAATATTACTACCACCATGCTCGCGATGGGCGCCCGCTTTATGTATTACCACTATAATGAAATCTCCATATGTGGATGAAAAGATCTAGTGAACCAACCAGCTGTGTCGCAAGGCATGACTGGGGAATCTTGTAAAATGATATTACTTGACTTGGGCATCAACTGGTGCTATATATTACTTAGCACCTTCTACTTGAGGCAGGTGTAGGTGGAACTGTTAGAGAGTCGTGGGCTTCATCCAGAGTTCAGGGTAATGCAACACTGTGGAATTCATTACGCTGAAGCAACCAATGAGACTGGATGGTAAACAACTCAAGTAAAGAATGTAGCCTCAGGGATAGTATATCGTTTAAGGTGGAGAGAAGTAATACAAAT
>Ga0307514_10001301_pt1 | contig 32210 bp, 33 predicted proteins | sample 16_EM_MG_FD_203088 | JGI IMG/M metagenome (GOLD analysis project Ga0307514, IMG submission 203088) | Populus trichocarpa ectomycorrhiza microbial communities from riparian zone in the Pacific Northwest, United States - 16_EM | ecosystem: Host-associated > Plants > Roots > Unclassified | place... | reverse complement strand
AGCATGTGGGTGAGTATACAACAAACCCTCAGGTTTTCCGGGTATCTGACAGCGAGGACAGCGTATGGTCACACACCCAAAGCTCATCGGAAGACAGGGAAACATCGCGCAGTTAGGTGGAGACTTCATTTTCGGGGTAGGCGGATATCGGGTCCGTACGGATTTAGCGCTGAGATATCGATATCACCCCATAGGGCCTCAGTGTTCCTTCGCTCATCGCATGCGACACACCGAGGACCGTAAGTTGATGGGAGATATAGATACCGTGGACGTGCGATTCTAATTCAAGGCACACAGACATCGAGATCACAGAGCTCGTCCAGCTTCTCGGTTTGCCGGAATCTGTGATCCCCGCCGCTTCTCCCCAAGTCCCACTCCCGGAACAGAAGGAACATCAGCCCGAGAATTCGTCCACAGCAGAGACTCCAGCCAAAGAGTAGGCAAGACGTTGCAACACGTATTATGCTCCCGTTTGTAATGGACCTGTACGATTGCCAGACCAGGAATACAACAGATTCCCCGTACGAAGCCGGTGAAACGATTACAGAGCCATTCGGGTTTCATATTAATAATACATACGCGCGTACAAGAATAGATACGAGAAAACAGGATTCCCCAGCGAGATTAGGTCCAGCCCTTCCTTCCAAAATACCCCAGAGCTACTCGATACAATTCCTCGTGGTTTACTTCTTCTCTTTCGTTGTGTCATATTCTTTCTCGGACTCCCTGGTATCCTCAGAGTCCGTTTTGATCAAGACCCAGGGGACCTTGAAGTCTGCTCCTTTGCCCTCCTTCGTCCCTTGATTCTCCTTATCCCCACCAGCACCTCCACGCACAGACACCTTCGCCGTCTTGCTTTTCGGCTTGATACTTTTCGCCCGAAATAAAATCCCAGGTGAGGTGGGGGCGGAGTTTGTTTCCGGTTTCGTGGTGTTCTGTTTCGGATCCAAAGGAAATTTAGAGGTTGAAGGCTGTTGTTGATGGGCAGGCATCGGGGGTTCTCTGCCGGCGATGGTGATGTCGATTTTTGGTGTGGGGAGTTCTGGGTGATGGTTCGAGGTTATCGAAGGGTCGACGACCGGAGAGGGCCACTCCCATTCACTGGCGTTATCAAGAGGTCGAGAGTTCGGTGTTTTGACTTCGGTAAACATCGGAATAGGAGTCTCTACGCCCTTGAACCTGCGTGTTTCGGTGAGGAGAGCCGTATGTGATCGATCGAGGGCGTCATATCGGTTCTAAATGGAGATCTACTGGTGAGATCCTCTATGAAACGACCGCATGGTTGCTTCACGGACCTGGAGGTTTGCCAACTCGAACTGTACTTCCTCGAGATTTGAAACTGCCTTTTGCTTGATTCGAAGAATTTCCATCTGTTGGTCGATCACGCATTGCCCCAACGCGGTGTGTTCCGTCTGCGAGGGAGTACGTAAGGTCAATACTGGGGCCGAAGCATGACGAACGTGCAGAGACGGATTACCTTCCACTGCTCGATCTCTGCGTGGGCATTGTCCAGTTCCACCGTCATCCTTTCTTGTGATGCGTCTCTCTGCTGAAGCTTCAGAAGGGAGGCGTCGTATTTCGTCTGCAGTTCCTCCATTTCCCCTTGCACTTTGATGAGCTCAGTTTCCGCAGTGAGGTGTTGACGTTGGACGTCGGTGAACCGCTCGCGCAGTTCCGTCATCTCCTTTTGATCCTGCTCGACTTGTTTCGTCAGACTAACGTAGTCCGCCCGTAGTTTGTCGTGGTCCGTTCGTAGTGTCTCGAAGGAGGACTTGAGATCTGACCATCGCTCGTCGTTGTGACCGGGGACGGGTGAAGAGGATGACGATGACGACTGAGACTGGATTGGAGAGCCGGGCGCTCTGCTAGCGTATGACACAAACAGGCTCGAGAGCAGCGGACTTGAGCGTAGGAGAGATAGTGCGTGTGTGTGCTCCTTTTGCAAGATGTGGAGGACTTCCGAATCAACTGGGGTCGCTGCAGCTTCTGTACACGTATGGCCGCCGCAGATCTGTGAAACAATGGAGGATTCAAACTAGATGAATTTCTGATCACAGCGTAAAGGAGAACAGCTGGAGGGTGATACGTACACAATTATTTTCGTTGGAGACGATACGGGGTGCAAAGTGGAGAGAAGACATCTCAGGAGGGGGATGGGGGGAGGAAATGAAGTGGGAGAAGGATGATGCACGCGGCGGTTGGCGTAAAAGACCTGGGGAGGGGTTATCTCGTCATCACCCGGCTGCAGTCACCTGACAGATCGATTACGAGAGGTGAACGGCCGAAAGGTGGAAGTAGAAGAATGAGCGGTCGTGAGAACCTCGTTTTTGTGTCGTCATGGCCTGATTTGCCTCCGCTTCTCCGTTGAGAGGTGAGGAGGTGCCCCTCTTGACCAGAGCATCTGCGAGAGGTATCTTCGTAGCTCCGGTAGACGTGAACATCATATCCTACCCCACACGAGGGGAACTGTGGGGTTTTACATACTCGCATGAAGAAGGTAATGGAGAAAGTCTAGCCTGCCGCCTCGTGTGAACCGCAAGATGATCAACGGAGGCACGTTCTCCCTTATAGGAACATTAGCTGTGCGGCGCATTTCAAGGGACCAAAAGGGGTGTCTGGTATTGAGCGCTCTGAGCACGCGTTCGATACAGCCTGGACTCTTCAACCTTTCGAGGGGAGGTCTGCACAAAACGAATTCATCGCGAGTCGATCCTCTGCAAAGTTTAACGATGCACCTGCACATCACGAGGCGATTATCTTGGCGGGCACCCGTCGCTCGACCCCGCGTGGAGAACCGTGTTCCAGATGTTGTTGTCTCAGATGATGCAATGGACTCGGCTTTGACTGGAACATGATGCTGACTCAGCAGTGGCGCGGTGTCGCACCCCACTGCTCGGCCGCTCCCATAGCCCCTCAGTTTCTCAAAGCGACCTTTTTTCTCCGCAGCGCTCTTTGTTTTCCAAGTGTAGGACCACCTCTCTCGGTCGCTCGAGCGAAAGGAACACAAGTCAGAGGGAATGGTAAGCCAATCACGTTGATGTATAGTGATAGCCGAGCCGACGCCTGATTCACCGTCACACTCATGTCAGTCCACTTCAAACCCGATTCCCGCCCAGCCCACGCAGGCACCCCAACCCCTTTCAGACGAGGGAGTGAGTAGGGTTCAGGTACCTCAACTTGGAGGATCTTCCGCCGGCTTCTGGGTGCTCATCGTCTGTCTCGCCCTCATCGTGATCATCTCCTGCACCGCCATCTTCTGGCTTCTCAAAATCCATGAATCCACCCCCGGGGAACGCGCGAGGCGCAGAGCCAAACGTGACGCAGAAAAGGCTTTGGCGGAAACCGTCAGCACTGGAGAATCCTCTGATCCTCGCAGCTTCAAAGAACGGATAGGCCGTTTCTTTGGGAGGAGCGGTTGGACGAAAGCCGAAGATGACATCGAGATCCAAAAGGCAACCCCTGATGAGCCAGGCTGGAGGACCAAAGGAGATAGGGAAGAAACCGATCCCTACATCCCAACTACCCGTTCAGGCTACGGGGGTGTACCCAACGACCAGTACCACGAATACCAACGTGACTCCGGGATGTCTTCTACTTCTACCATCCAGCTTTCCGCACCATCACCCGAACACACTCCGATTATTTCCCGAGGCGTCGATCTCCCATTCGAGCCGCCATACAGATCCGAATCACCCCAACCCGACTTCTGCCCCTCTCCCTCTGAGGTCCATTCCATGTATGAAAGACCTCGCCAAGATGAACGGAGCTTTTCGGTGATGAGCGGTGACCATACCGCTCCCATGAGGAAATTCAAGAACGGAACAAAGTTTATGGAGCAGATTTGACCCTTGCGAACGCTTACGGCTCATTGACATTACTTGCCTTCTTTCATCTTATTTGCACTACATCATGGATTATTTATTTGGATGTAATTGATGTTCATCTCGACGGACTATTATTTCGTTGGTAGTGTATTCTCACCCAGGACAGCACCCGAAGAACCATGTCTTACTTGTGTTGTGTGTATACAGCATACTTCTAATCAACTTCCCGTTTGACTCGCCTGCCTCCGTCTTCCCAAACAGATTTCCGCTTCCTGGTCCGAGTCGCAGCGCCTTGCAATGCGATGTTCAACTGGGGGGAGAACCCTGTGCATACCAATATGAAACACGACGCGGCCGCTTTACCGGATTCGTACTGCTTCATGAGCTCGGCCGCGGCGGAGGAGACCGCTGCTGGAGTTGTTGCATGCTGTCCAAGAGTCTGGGCTGCAACTCTTATGCAGTGCATGCCCTTAGTCTGAGCAGGGATATCAGGAGCGGGCGCCCAACCTGTGGGTAGGCACTCACCTCATCGTCGAGCGCCGACCATTCCGACAACCTCATCTCCCCACCAGGTAAGTAAACACTTCTGTATCTTCCGAGGTATGTCCACTGAAAATGTGACGTTTCATATAGTAGGTCGATGAAAATAGCGTGTAACTCACTTCGGAGGGCCTTCCTTCTACGACGAGTTCAAACTCGACGTCTTTTGGATATGTGACTACGGGGGAGAACCAGTACCCGTGGCGTCCACACGCAGTAACCCGGAGGGGCAGGCAGGCAGGGGGTCGTGGGAGGAAACAGATCCTGGACGGTGCAGAAGCTGATCAGATGAATTGTTATCACTGCACGAGGAGCATCACCAGACTGACGAATGACCTCCCCGTATAACCTCAGGATTATCCTATTTTTATCGATGTGAGTGAGATGATTGGGGAACGGCGGTCTTGTGACCCACTGAGAGTTCCTCGGATAGCGCTTGAGGGGAAGTGAACCGGAGAGTTGGTGTGATTGCCCCCGTTGGCAGGAACGCCGCCGATGGACAAGTGCTGTTTATCGTCTGTTCCCTTAGAAGGTCGGCTTCGGCAGCGAGCGCTGTGTTCTGAGCGAGGAAGCCCTCGATCTGGGCCGAGATGATGTTTCACATCGGTTAGGGCACTCGTCAGATGCGTGAGGACTAACCTGTTGCCATAATTCCAGGCGTTCTTTCTCGCTTGCGGCCAATTGATTCTTCAAATCCTCGTTGTGAGTCCTTAGCGTGTCTAACTCAGACTCCTCTTCGCTGAAAAGGAGAATGAGTTACTTCCGGGGGGTGGGAAACTGGTGATCCGGGACCCACCACTCCGTGACGGAACTCGGTCCACTCGCCCTCTCCTCGTCGTCTTCGTCATAAGAGCTCTCTTGGGGTGACGAGGAAGCAGCGACAGAGGTTTCCTGGTTTAGGTCGTAACAACGGTCAAGGAAATGCACCAGCAGTCTTCAGAGTTGCACCGGGGAGTACATACCTTCACTTGGCCGAGTTCCTCCTTGACTTGTTCGTATTTCTTCGCCAAGAACTCTATTAGTTCCTGGGCGTAGCTCGCGTCGATAGCTATGGTCCCAACCGATGCCGACCTACTGACGCTACGGGACTTGGGCATGCTCCGCGTATGAATGGCACTGGGTATGGGGGAACACCGTCCTTAAAACGGTTGTGGGTCCCTACAATATCCCGAGTTTTAAAGCGACCGAATCTCGGGTTTGTATGCATGTCTCGAATCGTATAGGAGTACCACCAGTGAATCACACCGCTGACGAATACATATCGTGTTACCTCAAATATAATTTCTATGCAACAAAGTGGAATTACATCATTCCTTCTTCGTCTTGGCCTTCTCTTCTCCGCCCGCCAGCCACAACAAAGAGAACAAAAGGAATCCTACACTAGTGCTAATCGCGCCGGTATAGTACGGCCAGGCCGCGCTCAAGAACCTTGGATAGCCGTCATGCCGCGGCGGCACAACAGGAATCGTGGTGGAACTCTCAAGAGTCGACCAGCTACAAGATTCACAACTGGTGAGGATCGATTTTGATCAGCGGGAAGTAAGGAGCAGCACGCACCCTTTTCGCCTGTGGTCGATCACGAACTTGAAGACGCCGTGTCTATCTGGGGCTCGGAAGGTAACCGAGTATTTTCCTGGGGTTTCTGGGACAGGGGGAAGAGAAATTCGGACGTGGGGGTCCAGCATCGTGAACTCCAGTTGTAGGTCTGAGATGCCGGAGTATGGAACCCATGATGAAGTAGCAGGCTCATATTTTGAAATATGAGCGGTATACACCTGCAGTAGAGGTCAGGAGAGGTATCTGACCCGGGAGAGGCGCACTTACGATTTGGTCATTGGTAGTGTAGACTTCTGGTGCCTCGTATTCACCATGTTTATGGTGAGATACAGAATCGATCCTCAAAATCAACTTCTCTTGGAATGTCCACGCAGCTACAGCTTCGGAGAATTGAGCGTTTCCGGATTTCTTGCCGCTGAGAGGGGGTCAGTATTGACAATCCATTTCCGCCCGAACCCTCACCTCAGGGTATTCTTCCTGGCGAATTCATCACTGAACAACTCCACACCACCGACCCAGGTTGCTCGGGCACCCTTTCGAGTTTGGAAGCCGGTAACGAGGCTCAAAGAGCTACCAGCCCACAGACCCTCGCCGCCTCTATCCGCAGCTTCCAAGGCGGATTCTGCGCCAGAATCGTCAACAGCATCTGACGCGAAACTCTCAGCGGGAGCGCGGAGAATGGGGAAGAGCAGTGGATTGTTGCCCAGTGCAGCTGGGATACCGGAGAACCAAACTGGTGGCAAGTCGGACCCGACGATGACATTGGATTGGGGGGTGATTGGAATAACGGTAGCCGGTCCCTCTCGCTCGGGGAAATGGGAGACAAGAGGGGTTTGTGGTGGTGGGAGGATGAGGGAAAACTCGCTTGCGAGAGAGTTAACGAGGTTTTGTTTATGAGAGAGGGCGAGAAGCAGGTTTGTGCCCTTTTCTAGCAGTGAAACTAAAGATTGAGGCGTGATATCAGATGAGAAATCTAAAGTATCCACATTAGTTGAGGTCTTGACGAACAAAAGCCACCAGGGAGCATACTTTTTGTGTGCGGTGCAAAGACGATAACGTGGTCAAAGTTTGGTGCGTCATACTCCTTTATTGCGGGAGTGCTGTCTCCCGGCGCACGGAAGGTAAGACTGTATCCTTGCTCTGGGCAGAAAGTTAGGCAAACAAAAGGTGAACTGTTCCCCACACGTACTCTCTAGACCGCCAAAGAACAGAGAATAATCTGACCGGTCTAGCTTGTTGTCCAAGATGACCAGGACCGAGTCTCCGGTGCTGGATTTTGCATGCAGCAAGCCAATAAAGGCCGCCAGAATCAGATATAACGAGAACATTTCTCGCGCGGCCCAGGAAGAGGGAAGGGTAAGCTGGACCAGAGGAAAGGTGGGTGTGGAAGCGCAAGTTACGTCGAGCGAACACGTCGATTGTGCGCCAACCTACAGTCGCGTGTTCCTTATTTGGACACCTGCGGCTGCGCCTACCCGACCCAACACCGACTCTGTCCTCCACTTTCACCATGGCGGACGATTACCCCACTCTGTTCCGTCAGTCTGCCAAAAATCGTGTTGAATCCGTAGCCTGTGCTGACGCTTGAAATTAGGTTCGGAGCAGATGAGCTTGGTTCGGCTCATCATCCCGACAGAAGTTGCTCACGACACCGTCTCCGAGCTGGGTGAACTAGGAAATGTCCAATTCAAAGACGTACCTCGCCCTCATTCTCTCAGTTGTTATCGTATCTGAGCCAGAGTTACAGCTGAACCCACACATAAACCAGTTCCAACGTTCTTTTATTGCCGAAATTCGCCGTGTAGACGACATGGCTCGTCGCGTCCGATTCTTCGCTACTCAGATCGAGAGGGAGAAAGATGCCGTCCCGGTCCGACCTCTCTACGACTCCGCCCCGTTGCTCACCGTTGGACCTCGTGCCGCGCAAACCATGGACGAACTGGATGTCAAACTTTCTGAACACGAGAAGAGGTTGATCCAAATGAACGACAGCTACCAGTTGCTCAGCGACCGACTCACCGAGTTGATCGAGGCGCAGCACGTTTTGAGGGAGACCGCCGTCTTCTTCGATAGAGTGAGTTGGTGCATTCGGCAGATTTGGGTGCTTTGGTTGACGTTCTTCAAGGCCTCCACCCATCAAACCGAGATCCGGACCTCCTTCGATGACAGTTCTGCGCCTCTTTTACAACACGAAGACCGAGAGAACTATTCCTCAGGCGTCCAGTTTGACCTGGAGTACGTGTGATGCCCAGCGCGGCGATCAGTCACTCACCTATCTCCAGGTTCGTCGCAGGTACTATTGACAGAGCTCGTGTCCCAACCTTTGAGCGGGTCTTATGGCGTGTACTGCGCGGGAACTTGTATATGAACCACACTGATATCGTCGAGCCGTTCGTCGATCCCATGACAGGAGTGGAGACTAGGAAGAATGTTTTCATCATATTCGCCCATGGTGACACCCTCCTGGCAAAGATCCGCAAGGTCGCTGAGAGCATGGGCGCTACTCTCTTCCCCATCGATTCTAACGCCGAGAACCGCATCAACGCGCTTCGTGAAGTATCCAACCGCCTCGAGGACATCAGAGTTACACTGTACAACACAGGTTCTAGCAGACACGCAGAGCTTGTGAAGATAGGTGAAAACATTTCGAGCTGGCAGGACGTTGTCGTCAAGGAGAAGGCCATTTACGAAACCCTGAACCTCTTTGGATACGATTCCGGCCGGAAGACGCTTTTTGCGGAGGGGTGGTGCCCAACCAGAGATATTGCGGTGATTCAACTCGCCTTGAGACATGCCACCGTCAGTGTTTTACCCTCCTTCACCTAGTCACCTCTTAATACCCGCCCTACAGGAGGAATCTGGAACAGATATGCTTCCCATACTTCACGAGCTCCGCACAAGTAAAACTCCTCCGACCTTCCACAGGACGAACAAGTTTACCGAAGGCTTCCAGACCATCATGGACAGTTACGGCATCGCCACCTACGAGGAGGTTAACCCCGGCCTATTCGCGGTCGTGACTTTCCCATTCTTGTTTGCCATCATGTTCGGTGATATTGGGCACGGGTTCATCCTCCTCACCTTCGCCTTGGGAATGATCCTGTACGAACGAAAGCTTGCGAGAAGTGATCTCGGAGAGGTACGTGAAACTTCTTTCTGGATCAGTATCAGCCACTCACCTGGTTGTTAGATTTTCGGGATGTTCTTTTTGTGAGTTGCACCTTCGATCTAATCTCACTCTTGGATTTTAATTGACGTCCCAATAGCGGCCGCTACATCATCCTCCTCATGGGAGCCTTCGCCATCTACACTGGATTCATTTACAACGATATCTTCTCCAAGACACTTCATTTGTTCCATTCCGGCTGGGACATCCCGGTCAACGGAACAGTTGTCACATTCAACGGTCACACCTATCCCTTTGGCCTGGACCCGGGCTGGCACGGTGCTTCGAATGCCCTGATCTTTACGAACTCGTACAAGATGAAGATGTCCATTGTCATCGGAGTCACCCATGTGAGCGCCTTGAGCTCCGTATCCGGAGATTGGCGCTAACGTTCTGGAAGATGACTTTCGCCCTCTGCCTGCAAGTTCCAAACCACCTCAAGCTCAAAAAGCAGTCTGACATCTGGACCAACTTCCTTCCGCAGATGTTGTTCCTACAGTCCATTTTCGGTTACTTGGTGGTTTGCATCCTATTCAAGTGGTCGGTGGATTGGTCCAAATCTTCTACCTCACCTCCGTCTCTATTGAACATGTTGATCAACATGTTCCTGTCACCGGGAACCATCAACCCTGATGAACAATTATATGCGGGGCAGAGCGTTGTCCAAACGATTCTCTTGTTGATTGCCGCAGTGTGCGTGCCTTGGCTTTTGTGCGCTAAGCCATATTTGCAGTGGAAGGAGATGAAACGAATTCACGAACAAGGCTACATCGGATTGTCTAACGATCATGACACGCGGCGGATCAGTTCAGATGACACCCTGGAAGCCGAGGAGGAGGGTGATGGGCGAGCGATTGTTGAAGACATGGAAGAGGAACACGTGAGATCATTTTCCTCGTGCGGGTTTTTACGGTTTCAGCTCAATCCCGCTTACCACAGGAATCGCACGACTTTGGTGAGGTGGTCGTCCATCAGGTCATTCACACAATCGAGTTCTGTCTTGGGTGTATATCGCACACCGCCTCCTACCTTCGATTGTGGGCGCTATCGCTCGCGCATGCACAGTTATCCGAGGTATTGTGGAGCATGACCGTTGAGGACCTGATCCCACCCGAGGGAATAACCGGATTGGTCGCTCTGGTCTTAGCGGGAGCCTTTTGGTTTTCCGGCACCGTTGGAGTCCTATGTCTCATGGAGGTGGGTCGCGATTCTAGGCTGATCTGGCGGTTAATATCCGCTAACCGGGAATTACGTCCAGGGTTTGTCTGCCTTCCTGCATGCACTCCGACTGCATTGGGTGGAGGGGAACAGCAAGCATTACATCGCCGGGGGATATGTGAGTCCTCTGTCGTTCACACACGTGTCCGGGAAGCGACTGACATCTCAACAGCAATTCGTGCCGCTAAGTTTCGCACGTTTGAAAGAGGAGCAGCAGTGAACGACTCTTGCAGCTTCTGTTACATACATACACAGTTGCCCCACAACCCTTGTCACCTATTTGTTGATACGGTTAGCGACCAATCCGATGATCATTATTTCGGCCATATATGGGTGACAACAACCGGCAGAACTGCCCAGTCACCGCACGCTGCAGCGCCTCGCTCAAACTAAGAGCCGATTTCGGACATCTGCATCTACCGGCGTTTGCCGAAGCCAGACTATAAAGACTTGTTTGTGGGTTTTACATTTTTTCCCCATCCCCCACTCCGTCTCTCTACTTTCTCTGTAATACAGGTCAGTGCTCTTTCTTGCCTCCCCCTCGTCCTCCGTTCACCTTGCCTCGATAGGCCTTTCTCGGCCATTTAGATTCCTAGAGACCTCGTCCTTGTTTGGCCTTCGTGAAGTGTATTCGCCACGCAATAGACTTTTATCCCAACGATAGAAATTTTTTAGGTTAGCCCAATCTCGTTGGGACGGTCATTCCTTCATCTAACCACCTCATGACCTCCGATCAGACTCGTTAACGTCTTAGAAATGCCAGCCGTTACCCCATCTGTCAACTCTTCTTCCATCCCCGACCCAGCCACCCTTAAGGCTTCTCATGCCACCACCACCGTCGATGTCGCCTCCCTTTTCGTTGCTGATAAGGTCGCCCGCGACTCGGCCGCACAGCTCTTTGCCGATGCTGTCCTAAAAGATGGTCCCTCCAGCGTCGAATCCGCCGGTTTCAATGAGGCTGTCAAGAAGGCTCTCACAGACAAGAAGTCTCCCGCCTCCCGTGAGGGTGCTGCTGGGGCCGTCTTGGCGATTGTCAATGCCGGTGCTGTCAAGGCCCTCGAGCCAACTTTCATCGACTCTGGTCTCTACGCCGCTCTCCTCGAGGCCTTCGCCGATAAGATGCCGGCCGTCCGTCAAGCTGCCATCGGAGCCGTCAAGGCTTTCGTCTCCAAGATGAATGTCTGGGCTGCCGCTCTCGTCCTCCCGGCTCTCCTCGACGCAATCAAAAACAACGGCAAATGGCAGGTCAAGACTGGTGCTATTGCCATTCTCAACCAGCTGGTCCAGAGCGCCCCTGCTCAGACCGCTAAGCTCATGCCGGATATCGTCCCTATCCTCGCTGAGGCCATCTGGGATACCAAGGCTGATGTGAAGAAGGCCGCCCGCGAATCACTCACGAAGGCCACTGCTCTCGTCTCCAATAAGGATATTGAACGCTTTATTCCCGCCTTGATCAAGGCTCTAATTAACCCGGTCGAGGAAGTTCCCAAGACTTTAGACCTCCTGTCGGCCACGACATTCGTTTCCGAAGTAGACTCTGCTACCCTTTCCCTCATGGTTCCCCTCCTCTCTCGTGGTCTCAACGAGAAACTTACCGCTACTAAGCGTCGTGTCGCCGTCATCACCGACAACATGGCCAAGCTCGTCGACTCCGCCGTCACCGTCCGTCCTTTCATCCCCAAACTCCTCCCCGGTTTGATCAAGGTTGAGAATTCCATCGGTGACCCCGAAGCTCGTGGCGTTGTCGGCAAGGCCATTGCTACTCTTCGTCAGATTGGCGAAGTTCCCGCCGACTCCGACGGCTCCAACTTGCCACCTATCAAGGACGCCGAACCCTCTTCCCTTGCCAACGGCCTGATCGCTGTATACAAGAAGCAGGGCGCCAACCCCCTTCCTGTGGCTTCTAACGTTTCTGTCGTCTACGCTTCTCGTCTTGCTGCCAACCTCGTCAACGCCAAGAACTTCGATGTCTCTGAGTGGGATACTCTCGCCGGATACTTGGCCCTCATCCTCTCCACTCCTCAGGGTCTTAGCGTTGCCCGCGAGTGGGTTGTCAAGTCTGCCTCCGATGACGACGACGAAGTTGCTCCTGAGGAAGACGAGGAGGAAGGTCAAGACCTGTGTAACTGCGAGTTCTCTCTTGCCTATGGTGCCAAGATCTTGTTGAACACCGCCAAACTTCGCCTCAAGCGTGGCCACCGCTACGGTCTTTGCGGTAGGAATGGAACTGGAAAGTCCACCTTGATGCGGGCCATCACCAATGGGTCAGTATTTCTCGCAGTTTCACACAGGACTTGGTTCTAATTGCTCGACAGTCAAGTGGAGGGTTTCCCATCCCCCGATGAGGTCCGAACCTTCTACGTTGAGCATGACATCGACGGTTCTGAGGCTGAGACTTCCGTTCTTGGCTTCATCCTGAGCGATAACCGTGTCCTCGCTGACAAGGCTGAGGTTATCTCGACCCTCACTTCTGTTGGTTTCAACGATGAGCGCCAGGCACATGCTATCGGAAGTCTCTCAGGTGGTTGGAAGATGAAGTTGGCCCTTGCCCGTGCCATATTATTCAAGGCCGACATCCTCTTGCTCGACGAGCCCACAAACCACCTCGACGTCGTCAACATTGCTTGGTTGGAGAACTACCTCACCAGCCTGACCACTTGCACGTCCATCATCGTCTCTCACGACTCGGGCTTCCTCAACAATGTCATCACCGATGTCCTCCACCTCAACCGCTTCAAGCTCAGAAGATACCGTGGTAACCTCGAGCACTTCATGCAGGTCGTCCCTGAGGCTAAGTCCTACTATACCCTTGAGGCTCTCGAGGACTACACTTTCACCTTCCCCAACCCTCCGTTACTTGAGGGTGTCAAGACCAAGGAGAAGAGTTTGTTGAAGATGCGCAAAGTTGGCTTTCAATATGCAAGTCAAACGGTCCAGCAACTCTACGATATCACCCTTCAAGTTTCCTTATCCTCCCGTGTCGCCGTGCTCGGACCTAACGGTTCGGGTAAATCCACCCTCGTCAAGTTGCTCATCGGCGATATGGAACCCAACAAGGGCGGTGAGGTCTGGAGGCACCCCAACTTGGTCATCGGTTACGTTGCCCAGCACGCCTTCCATCACATTGACAACCATCTCGACAAGACCCCTCTCGAGTACATGCTGTGGCGTTACCAGACCGGCGAGGATTTGGAGGACATGACCAAGGCTTCCCGTCAGATCACCGAGGAGGAAGAGAAGAAGATGAAGGAAGGTGGCACCATCGTCGTTGAGGGTCAGAAGAGAATCATCGATGAGGTCCTTAACCGTAAGAAACTCAAGCAGTCCTACGAGTACGAAATCTCGCTCAAGGGACTGAGCTCTTCCGAGAACATCTGGCTCTCTCGCGATGAGTTGGTTAAGCGTGGTTTCGAGAAGAAGGTTCTGGAGGTCGACACCCGTGAGGCTCAGCGCCTCGGTCTCCTTCGCCCCCTTGTCCGTCGCGAAATCGAAGCCCACTTCGCTGACTTTGGTCTCGAGGCCGAGTTTGTTTCTCACAACTCAATGAGGGGTCTTTCTGGTGGACAGAAGGTCAAGGTCGTCCTCGGTGCTGCTACATGGCGCCGTCCCCACGTTATCTGCATGGACGAGCCTACTAGTGCGTATCCTGTCTTCTGACTTTTGGAGAACGTCGACTGATTTTGCTCTCCAGACTATCTTGACCGTGAATCGCTCGCTGCTCTTATTCAGGCTTTGAAGACTTTCGAAGGTGGCGTCCTCGTCATTACCCACAACAGGGAGTTTTCCGAGTCGATCTGCAAGGAAGTTTGGGCCATGAAGGATGGCTACCTCGAACCCTCCGGACACAACTGGGTTGAGGGCCAGGGATCCGGACCACGGATCGACAAGAAGGCGGGAGAGGAGGAGGATCAGTACGATGCCATGGGTAACAAGATCGAGGTCAACAAGAAGAAGAAGCTGACCGCCGCCGAGGCCCGAAAGGCGAAGAAGGAGCGTATAGCGAGGAGGAAACGTGGCGAGGAGGTCTTCACCGACGACGAGTTGTGATTTCTTTCCTCCACACCAACTGATCGCTTGTTTTCTCTAATCTATTTTGTCATCGTCTGCGCTCGTGTCTTGCTTCTTTCGTCTGTGTTGTCTGTGCCTGTGTCGTGTCGTATCGTATTGTATGCAAGAGATATTAATGTGTTTCGTGTGCTTTCAACCGTGCGATGCTCGCCCCCACCCAGGCTAGAACTCGAGGTCGCTCAATGAAGAACACCGAGTACACAAACGTTGTTTCCTACCTCACCTCCCTATTTCCCCTGTAGCTGTGTAGGCTTTATCTTTTGTTCATGGTTCCGCTCCCCTTCGTCTTTCTCAAACTAGGGACAAACTTCGATATATACAAATACCCTGTAGTGGGCCCAAGAGGAATGGTGGCAAGCAACGTTACTCCCCTGAATAAAGCGGTCTTTTGCACCCAAGCTGTCAGGAAGGAGTTTCTCTTACTTTTGTCGCTTCCGTCTCACCGTAGTCTCCTCATTTCGCTGTTGTCGATCGCATCATCTTGTGATACGGTCTCGCTATCATCAGAACCTCCCTCATCTCGTGTCCCAAATGAGCCCTCCAAGTCGCTGCACCTTGCACTCGTCTCGCCCCTCATCGATATCGGTTGACCCCGTGTGGCGGTCATGATCACTGGCCACCACGGACGACAAATTGATCACGGCTAAAGGTTGCTTCGATGAGATAATGGAGTGTCTTTGTTCCTTTACAGATTACTCACGAGTGTACGCGGCTACCTTTATACTGGCATACATAAATAAGCTCAGTATCGCGCTCTCCCTTTCACATCCACCTCGCCCCCGATCCCCCCCTCTTGTCCTCGGATCTCTTTCTTTTGGCCACCCTCACCATGGCACCCTTTCCACCTCAACGGCCGACCATACTTTTCCCTATGCCCCTGTCCACCAGCCAGGCCGCTCCCCGGTTTTCCCAAAACCCCTCAGGTTTCGATTCCTTTTTTGACGACGTCGCAGAGTTAGCCAAGCGCGCACAGCTTCCTGACAAGGATGCTATTACCTGGGCGTGTCGCTACGCGGGTTCGGAGAGGGACTGCTGGGAGTGTCTCCCCTGTCTTAAGGCCGATCGCCCGACTCCCCCTACTTTCGATGAGTTCAAGAAAGAGGTGCTTGGATGCTACCCTCACCTCAGCGAGGATATTCGCTACACATACCGTGACTTGAAACACCTCGTTAGCCGCACTCAAGACTATCGTGCTATGTCTCTCGTGGATCTTGGAGATTACTATTGCAAGTTCCTCACCTTCAGTCATCATCTCATCGAGCGTGGTCGCCGCTCTGAAGACGATCTGGATACACTTTTTCTCCAGGGTTTCCCCCATCCAATCCGTGACAGCGTGCTTCAACGCCTCTCTGTCAAGATGCCAGACATCGATCCCAGCGATGGCTACCCTATTGCAGATGTCTATAAGGCCGCAATATTCGTCCTCCGCGCTAGTAGGAGCCGCGACTTTGACATCAAGACAGACCACACTGCGCCTTGGTTGGAAACTCAAGCACAAGCAACCTTCCAAGAGCTTATCCAGGCAATGACAAACCTCACTCACGTGTTTGTGGAAAACGTACAGCTTCAATACCATTTGCCCTAAACCTTCCGTAGAAGACCAGAACGCCGGTATCTCTACACCTTCCCTGCACATCCCCGGCTTCATGAGTCCTCTAATGTCCCAATCTCCCTTCTTGTGCATCTCCGTCTTCCATTTCGTCTTGTCTCGTTCCCCCAGATACCAGGGTGCATCCCCCCTTCCCATTCCAGATTCTCCTTTCGAATTCCTTCTCGTTATCTTCCGTCCCCCTGATACCGCTTTCGAATCGCTATCTGTAGATTCTCCCTCAGCATTGGCGAATATTCCTTGATTGTATTTGGGTTCTCCTTTACCATCCTCAGAGTCCCCCGCGTTGTCATCGTAGCCTCCAATCAAATATAGTGCAGGTAGAATAAAGAAGAGTTCACTCCTCATGAGGAGTAATAGCAAAATTAACATGTGAAATGTGTCCGTATCTCAACATAAACATCGCGGTAGAGATGAATGCTCGACACGATCAGCAAACGACAAGTGCCGCGTCATACGGTATACCCCGACGGCGTTCTCCCTTGGTCTTTCCACGAATATAAATAACGCTTTGTTCGAGTTCGTACCTGACACAACGTGTGTACGCCAACTTGACAACGCACGACGAGGATATGGGAGAGTTCGATTGAATATCGCCACTCAAATCCCAAAGTTCGCGGGTTCTCTTTGAGGGTATGATTGGCTTTCCCTAACGTCGACACTTCCACCATGTGGTGTATTGACTGCTCAATATGTTTGGTTACCATAAATAGGGACCTACACATCGGAAACCACGTCAACAGCCTCAACGGGTCACCATGGGATTCCTGGCCATCACCAACTCCCAGAGACGGACTCGGTTGGTTGCTTCACCACAAGACTTCGGAGGCGGACAAATGAGTCGTCAGTCCTCCGGTGGTTTTGTAGACCAAAGTCTGAACACCCACGTGTAGAACCCTTTGATTTCCAGATATTCTAACCCCTCCATCGCTCACAACAGGTCAAAGTAGTCGTCAAACTCGCCACAGAGGCCCACGAATGTGACTACCACTTTTTGTACCGAGGAAAGGGACCCCTTGCGCCAGGACTGATGTTCTGGGTCGTGAATGAGTGCTTTGATCCCCGTAGACCGTGAAACAGCATACAGAAGGTTCAGGGAGTAGAACTGGGGAGGAAAAGGTTGCCCACTGGCGATAGTATCCAAATCGTAATCCGCTCCGCAAGGACGGAGAGGAGGGGGATATGAGCGGTGGTAGGTTCGGGTCCAGGTTCTCAAAGCTGAAAGGAAACAGCTCAACCTCCTGATGTCAACCTGGCATTGGGCGAGACCGTCCCAGAGCGTTCAAGATCCTCTCGGGACATCTGTTCGCGAGGAGGTCCCCGGCCTCCGGGTATCATATTACGTTTGGAGCGGAGGCGGAGGGAGGAGGGGATTGGACCGAGCTTCTGAAGGAGATGGTTAGTGGGGACGAAATGAAGGTATCGCACAGACATACAGATGGCTCGAGTTCTGGCCGCTATCTCGTAAGCCTGGAAGGACTAAGGGTTGGGCGGTTCCATCGTGTAAGCGGGACTAAATGCGAGTTCGAAAGTGTGGATTTTTCAGTAATCGTCACCTCGTTGACGAGAATAGATCATACCTTTTGAAAGCTTCATCAGCTTTCCTTCCAGTTCAGACTCCGGATACGTGTCCAGGATGATTGAACGCGGGACCAGTGGCGAATCTGCGCCTCCGGTTAACGTCTTGAATCAGTTCGTGTCCGTGTGTCCTCCAGGTCGTGCTCGACGTGACGGGAGTATAATCATTTGGTGGCGGTGAGCAATGGCTTTGTGATGGTACATGCCTGAGGTCAAGTTAACGAGGATCGGACCTCGGGTGTGGGGAAAATCGCTGGTCGGAATGGCGAGGTTTTCCGTGACGTTCAATTAGGGTGACCGTTGCTCAGCCATATTTTTTGCCACAACGCTGGCGCAAGTTCCCTGATAGACTGAGAACCTTTTTCGAGCATCCAGGAAGGAAAGAAGCGTTGGGTGGAATCCGGCCTCAAGTTCAGAGATAGGAAGGATGCCTCCGAGAAAACACCCTCTTGCGGCCCGGAGCCGCTCTCACAGCCAGCTACTCGTGTCGGGGGCGTCTACAGCTTGTCGCCCTTTGTACATCCAATCCCATGGTTCGTTCACAAGGAAAATCGCGGTCAAGGACACCGACTCGGTCGACGCCACCTCCAGCACCGATCCCCAAGTCTCCACCCGACTCTTCTATCCGGAAGAAGTTTTCCGCCCTGCGTCGTGGAAATGTAAAAACCTCGTCTACCGCCGCCACGTCATCCATCGGACCTTCACCTCTAAACCAAAGCCATCCCCTACCCCCGGACGAACAGCGAGAAACCCACATATTCCACCTCGACCATGGTGGGATTGGACAGGAATCCAGTTCTCATCGGCCTACGGATTCGGCCTGGAAGACGGCGTACAGCACGGCAAGGATGGTCATTGAGATCGCTAAAGAGACCTCAGACATGTTCCTGCCACTCAAGGCAGTTGTTGGCGCGCTCTCTGTTTTAATCAAGAACTACGATGTGAGCCCCATTCCAGTGATAATAGGACTGATTTTGCTGACGGTCTGCGCTCTAGCAAACCGCGAGTAATGCGAGGCAGATTGGAGAGATAGAAGAAAGGGTTTCATCACTGTCGGATATACTCCGTTCTCCTTTGAGAGAAAATGACCACTCCGAACGCGTACGGAGGGAACTGCTTTACAGGTTTGTGCGCTCCCAGTCCCGGAGTTCACTACAGTTTACGCAGCACATCGCAGGAGGTTGATGGATGTCCTCAAAAGGTTGGAACCGCTCTCTGAACAACACGGACTGTTGAAGTTCTTGCGGAACGAGGATCATGCCGGATCACTGAACGGCTTCGTCCAAGATGTAGCCCAAGCCGTCACCGATTATCAGGTCTGTTATCGAAAAGGCACAGTTCGACGTTACTTATGCCCGTTCAGACCTCTCTTCAGCAAAGCACATACGAGAACACCAATGACATCCTTGAAGTTGCCAGGGACACCCATAAAATTTCTAGGAACACTGACAAAGCAACCAAGGGCATCGCCGAGAACACGGCGGATATTGTTGTGAGCGTCGTTTGGGAGACACCAGTCGTCAAAGCACTCATGTCTCCAACAGGAAGCTACGGATCTCGACACCTTGGACAAGCTCGATCCCGTGCGCAATGCTGGATACCGGGCTGAACATCACGAACGGTGTCTCAGCGGAACTCGGGAGTCCATCCTCGAAGATATCATGCGCTGGGCCCAAAATTCCCAGGGTCAACCCGTGTATTGGCTCAACGGGTTGGCGGGAACCGGCAAATCGACCATCGCCCAGACATTCTCAGAAATGGCCAGGGATTGCAATGTTCTTGGTGCAAGCTTCTTCTGTTCCCGCGACTATTTGGACAGAAAGATACTTAAGAATATCTTCCCCACACTCGCGTACCAACTCGCTTGTCAATATCCCCGATTCCGAGACCACCTCGTCAAGGTCATCAGGCGGGACCCATCGGTGGCTCACAACTCCCTCATCTCCCAGCTCAGGGACCTGCTCGTCGACCCGCTTTCTGCGACTGGGATCTCCTGTGCCATCGTCATAGATGCACTGGACGAGTGTGTCGACGAAAAACCCGCTTCGGCGATCCTGTCCGTCCTCGGTCGACTCGTCAGCAAGTTACCATTGGTGAAATTCTTCATCACGGGCCGACCGGAGCCACGGATTCGGTCTGGATTTCGCCTTCCCCTCTTGGAGCCGGTCACCCAAGTTTTCTTCTTACACGAGGTTGAATCAACTTCCATTGGAGGTGATATCCGGTTGTACCTGACGGAGAAGTTGACTGCGATCGCAAAAAGACGAAGTGACCTCGACTTGCCGGGAGTTTGGCCTCTGGATGAGGATATTGCGGTGCTCGTCAAGAAATCTTCCAGATTATTCATTTTCGCCTCCACAGCGGCCAGGTTTATCGAGTCGGAACACCACGATCCCAGAGAGCGCCTCCAGCTCATTGTCGGTAATACAGACGATACGAGCCACGAGGGAGCCTCGGGCATTGATTCACTCTACTCTCAAGTTCTACGCGACGCATTCTTCGGTATTAAAGAGGAGTCCGTGTTCGTTGACCTGAAGCGTACTCTGAGTGCGGTGGTGCTGGCGCTGAACCCCTTGTCACGAGATGGGTTGATGCAGCTTCTCAACATCGATTCCACAGTCATATCTACCAGGCTTCGATACCTCCACTCGGTCCTCCTTGTGCCTACCGACGAGTCGAAGGAGATTCGTGTTTTCCACAAATCGTTTCCCGATTTCCTGCAAGATCCCGATCGATGCCGAGATTCCAGGTTTCACATCGATCACTCGACGCGCCACGGGGATATGGCGCAGAGCTGCCTAGACCTTGTGGGGAAGCTCCAGATAAACCCCTGTCAACTGCCACCCTTCGTGATGAACGAGGACGTCCCAGATCGCCCGCAATTAATGGAAAAACTTGGGAGTGGGCTGCGTTATGCATGCGAATACTGGTCGACGCATCTGTCGCTCTCCTCATCGCGGGGGGAATACCGATACCGGTTGATCACCTCGACCTCCCGATTTTTCGACCGCAGTTTATTCCCATGGATGGAAGTTATGAGCCTTGAGGGTCATCTGGAAGGTGTGATCCATTCGATGAACCACATATTTGAGTGGTTGAGCAGAGTGAGTGATCTTCGTTACGACCAGTACTCACGACACCGGTCGTTGACGATAACCGAACGGAAGGCTAGCATTGAAGGTGGTCCTCTATTTGATCTGACCACGGATTGCCTTCGGTTTGCCCTCCATTTTTTCCGACCAATCCAAATGTCCGCCCAACATATATACCACACGGCCTTGCCCTTATCACCGGAGGCTTCGGTTCTACGGTTACGGTTTTTCGACAACCATTCGTCCTGGGAAGCACACTTGACCACATGGCAAGCTTCATCCTCAAGCATCCCTACCACTTGGGGACCAATCCTCAGGACTATCAAGACCGATTCCGGGATTTTCACTCGCGTGTCCGTGGCAGGCCACCGAATCACCGCTGTGTGTCAGGACAATACCGTCAATGTGTACGACGCTGTCACAGGAGTTCTTCGACTGTCACTTAACCCTCCGCAACAAGTTACCAAGGTCGAAGGCTCCCCGGATGGATCTATCATCTTCTTCGCTCACCGGCAAGCTTGCGAGATAACAGTGTGGGACACACAGACCGGAGGTCTGATCCGCACCTTGGAAACGGCTTTTGAGATCAATGACATTGCCGTTTCCTTGACGGGAAAGTATCTCGGAGGCTGCCCGTCCGGTGGTACTTTCGTGGTCTGGGAAGTGGGGAGCGGGCGTAGGGATTCACATTCCATGGACCAGCCAATTGTGAGCATCTGTTGGTTGGAACCCGAGGATCAGGTCGCTTTGGCGCTCGAGTACGCTGTAGTGGTCTTAGAGGCGACCACTGGGAAGATCTTGCATACCTGCCCTGTAGAAGAGGGTGTGCAAAGGATTGCCTTTTCTGCGTGTCAACGTATGTTGATTGTCTTGTGCGCCTGGGGAATCAAGAACGCAGTCATGACCATCGATATCCGGACCGGCGTGGCGCTGCCTTCGACTTCTGCCCCAGGTGACATCTCTGGTCTCGTCTTCTCTAATGACGGGAGTCGAGCCCTCTGTGCAACGCATAAAGGAAACCTCCTGTCTTGTACACCCGGATTCTTGTCTGGGTGGGACCATCACCTGTCCCACCTTGGGCCGATACATTCCATGGCCATCCTGCAAAGTGGCCACCTAGCAGTGGGTTCCGGGGAAACTATCCAATTATTGGAGCCAGAATACGTTCTGCCACTGAAGGCCAGCCTGGGTCGAGAAATCGTTCACGTTTATCAGTTAAATGACGACCAGGCAATCCATGCTTCCTCCAGAGACCACAGGAGCGTCAAACTACTGGATCCATGGAACATGCAAATTCTTGCCAATCATCACGTCGAGCTCGATGGGCTTGATGCCTCAGTTGCGCCGCGCTTCCTTTGCGCTTCCATCGATACCGATCAGCACATCGCTGTCCTCCGCCTTCGGAGACTCAACATGTTCTCCCTGAAATTGCACACCGTAGACGGCCTTTCCCTTTCCGAAGAGGAGGAACTTTCCGAAGAGGAACTTTCAGAGCGGCCAGTGCTTTTGGGTGCACTATCACCTAGTGGGAGCACGCTTGTCACCGTCAGAGAAGGCCCACGTCTATATGAAGGAGGTGCGGACCAATGGGAACTTTGTGTCAATAAAGTGCTCGGTGGAAAAAAAGGAAGGGTTCTCGCTTTCCCCCACTTACCTCGCCGTGACCTAGACGGCAAGCTGCCCAGCAAGATCGTGTTCACCTCTGAGGCTCAGTTCTACGTCGAGGGCGATCCCGAGGACGATACCAAGTACGATACCGAGGACCACAACATCCCAACACCCTTGACCTCCACCATGCCCAAACAACTGGAAGTGCTTCACGCGAACCCCCTCGTCCACATGTTCGCCGATGATGAAATGACAATTTCGACCACCAGTTCGGATAACCAATTCCGTACCGGGGTTCGTCACAACTTGAAGGAGCGCCGCGTCCGAAAAACCTTCAATTTCTATCTCAAGATCGAGGAAGTGTCGAGAGAGGAAATACCGACAACCAACCCGTATACACTAGACGAGAACCTGGAATGGGTGATGGATGCTAAATCGAGGAGGGTGTGTTGGCTTCCTCCAGGCTATGTCAGTGGGATCGGGGACGGCCAATTTTTCGTTGGCTCTTCGATTGTTATGGCCGGGAAAGATGGAGTGGTGAGGAGGTTGACATTCAGAGACCCAAGTTCAGATTCGTAATGTATGACAAGCTTATTCCACATCCATGTATTCCTAGTATTATCGTTATGCTGATTGACTGAACTGCGGTTACCTCCAAACGGTAACAGTACCCAACAACGGTCCTTGCGTCGACTGCATGCAACCCGTTTAGTTTTAACCCGAGATGGTGTTGTGGAACTACGGTTCTTGACCTCTTCCTCCGTCAACTCAATGCCGGAGCCTCTACACTCCGTCCAGCCCACTGATCACCTTTGTTATCGATCCCCCGACATTCGTGTGGGTAAAATCACTGGCGACCCAGCAGCACTCCTGTTAGCGATACACTCCTTGGTTGTTGTGCACGTGTCCCAACAAATGCGGAGCATCTACTTCAACCCGGTTCCCCGCGAGGACACACAGCGTCCCATCATCGGAATAGCAGTGAGTCTGACTGATTCCCGTTATGGCCGCGGTCGGGATCCACATATTGGACGGCACGAACTACCGCAAGTCTGAATCGCTTCGATTGAGGACCTGTGTACGATAGGACGAAACTATTCTGAAGATATCGGGCAGAGATCCGGATTCAGGTTTTGCTCGTTTCATAACCACTATCTCGTCGACATGAGGGTACCGGAGGTTAAATCTTTGGCGCGTGGTTGTCTCATACTCTCTCACCATGGAAGAGAGGATGCTGGGGTTAGACGCGAGTTCGAAAGGGTAAATTGTCCGTGCTAGACCGCGTGAACGAGAACAAGTCATACCTTGTGAAAGCTTTATCCGTCGGTCCTTCCTTCCCTAACGTAGAATAAGGGCGTGTAGAAAGGTGAGGCCCCAGGTGCGCGTCCACGACTGTGTGTTGAGTAGTAGGGTGAGCGCTGGGGCAGGTAGCGAATCGGCGCCTCCCGTTGAATAATGTCGTTTGTGATTCCTTTGGATCACGCTTGACGCAGAGTAAGGTATTCGACGGTGGGGAGTAGCAAAAATGCAATGTATGCGTGTACGTGCTTGAAGCTTTGGTTGCCAGGATTAGACTTCGGCTACAGAGTAGATCGTGGGCCGAAGTCTGCCGAAGTGAGAAGTGAGGGAGATTTACCCCCAACCACGGTGATGCCTGGCAATTTCAGTGACCACCACTCAGCCATGCCTCACACCGACACTGGCGCGGATTTCCTGGTACACTGGGGAACCTCGCTCTGGCGTCCGAGTTCCCACATGCGGTCCGGGGCTCCTTTTCAATTCTGACGTGTAGAGCGTCTGCCGCATGTCAGACTGTTTTCCCCCTTTCCCCCATCCCATGCTTCGTTCACGAGGAACATTGCGTTCAAGAGCACCGTCGACGCCGACCCCTACATCACCAGACGAGTCTTTCATCCGGAAGAGGTTCTCCTCTCTCCACCGTGGAGATGTCAAGACGCTAGCTGCCTCGTCAATCGCAGTCGCATCGTCCATTGGATCCCCATCTCTAAATCAAAGCTGCCCCCCAGACCCCCATGAACAGAACGCGACCCACATATCCCGCTCCGATCACAACACTATTGGCCAGGGACACCATGGGGTGGATTCAGCCTGGCAAACGGCGTACAGTATGGCAAAGATGGTCGTCGACATCACCAAGGAGTCCTCAGACATGTTTCTACCACTCAAGGCAGTTGTCGGCGCACTCTCTGTTTTGATAAAGAATTATGATGTGAGTCCTATCCTAGTGACTACGGAGCCGTCGTGCTGACGATCTGCGCTCCAGAAAACCATGGGCAATGCGAGGCAGGTCGAAGAGATTGAAGAAAGAGTGTCTTCACTCTCGGATATACTTCGTTCTCCTCTGAAAGAAGATGATCATTTGGAGCGTGCACGGAGGGAACTGCTTTGTAGGTCAGTGCGCCCCAGTCCCGGGGTTCGACGTTCAATCCCGCTTACACAGTATACCCGAAGGAGATTGATGGACGTCCTTGAAAAATTGGAGCCGCTTTCCGAACAAAACGGCATGTTGAAGTTCTTGCGGAACGAGGATCGTGCTGGTTTGCTGAACGGTTTCGTACAAGACATGTTTTGTGCTGTCATGGATTATCAGGTCTGTGGCTGAATGCACACAGTCCAATCCTACTTATCACGAAACAGACCTCTCTTCAACAAAGCACGTACGAGAATACCAGGGATGTCCGCGAAGTTGCCAGAGGCATCCATGAGGTTTCCAGGAACATCGACCGGACGACCAGGGGCATTGCCGAGGACACGGTGGATATCGTTCATAAAACGAGGGATATCATTGTGAGCGCAGTTGGAGGGACACCAGCCACCAAGGCACTCACGTTCCCAACAGGAAGCCACAGACCTCGAAACCTTGGACAAACTCGATCCCGTGCACAACGCTGGGTACCAGGCCGAACATCATGAATGTTGTCTCAGCGGAACTCGGGAGTCCATCCTCGAAGATATCATGCGCTGGGCTCAAAATGCCCAGGATCAGCCCGTGTATTGGCTCAACGGGTTGGCGGGAACCGGCAAATCGACCATCGCCCAGACGTTCTCGGAAATGGCCAGGGATTGCAACGTTCTTGGTGCAAGCTTCTTCTGTTCCCGCGACTACTTGGACAGAAAGATACTCAAGAATATCTTTCCCACAATCGCGTACCAACTCGCTTGTCGATATCCCCGATTCCGAGACCACCTCGTCAAGGTCATCAGGCAGGACCCGTCGGTGGCTCACAACTCCCTCATCTCCCAGCTCAGGGACCTGCTCGTCGACCCGCTTTCTGCGACTGGGATCTCCTGCGTCATCGTCATAGATGCACTGGACGAGTGTGTCGACGACCAACCCGCTTCGGCGATCCTGTCCGTCCTCGGTCGACTCGTCAGCAAGTTACCATTGGTAAAATTCTTCATCACGGGTCGACCGGAGCCACGGATTCGGTCTGGATTTCGCCTTCCCCTCATGGAGCCGTTCACCCAAGTTTTCCTGTTGCACGAGGTGGATTCGACTTCTGTTGGAGGTGATATCCGGTTGTACCTGACGGAGAAGTTGACTGGCATCGCAAAACGGCGAAGTGGCCTGGACCTACCAGAAGCATGGCCATCGGATGAGGATATCACGGTCCTCGTCAAGAAATCTTCGGGATTGTTCATTTTCGCCTCCACCGTGGCCAGGTTCATCGAATCGGAACACCATGAACCCAGAGAGCGTCTCCGACTCATTGTCGGCAGAGCGGACGATACGAGCCACGAGGGAGCCTCGGGCATTGATTCACTCTACTCTCAGGTTCTACGCGACGCATTTTTTGGCATCAACGAGGGGTTCGTGTTCGTCGACCTGAAGCACATTCTGAGTGCGGTGGTGCTGGCGCTCAACCCCCTGTCACGGGATGGGTTGATGCAGCTCCTCAACATCAATTCTGCGATCATATCTACCAGGCTTCGACATCTCCACTCGGTCCTACTTGTGCCTGCCGATGGGGCGAAGGAGATTCGTGTTTTCCACAAATCGTTTCCGGATTTCCTGCAAGATTCCGATCGATGCCGAGATTCCAGGTTTCACATCGATTGCTCGACACGCCACGGGGACATGGCCCTGAGCTGCTTAGGCCTTGTGGGGAAGCTCGAGATCAACCCCTGTGCACTGCCTCCCTTCGCGATGAATGAAGACGTCCCTAATCGCCAGCAATTGCTGATGGACAAACTTGGGAGTGGGTTGCGTTATGCATGCAAGTACTGGACCGCGCACCTTTTGCTCTCCTCATCATCTGGGGAATACGGTAACCGACTTATTACTGCAACATCCCTGTTTTTCAACCGCACGTTGTTCCCATGGATGGAGATCATGAGTCTTGAGGATCACCTGGAAGGTGTGATCCATTCAATGAACAACCTGCTAGATTGGTCAGGTAAAGTGAGTGATACTTGTTATGGCCAGCCTTCGTGACATCTGTTGTTGACAACAAGTGAACGGAAGGACGGTGTCGCAGGTGCCCCCCTCCTTGATCTGACCACGGATTGCCTCCGGTTCACTCTCCACTTCTTCCGACCAATTCAAGCATCTGCCCGACACATATATCACACAGCCTTGCCCCTATCGCCAGAGTCTTCTATCCTGCGGTCGCGGCTTTTTGAGAACCGCTCATCCTCGGAGGAACACTTGACCACACGACAAACTTCATCCTCGAATATTCCTACCACTTGGGGACCAATTCTCAGGACTATCAAGGCCGATTCGGGAGGTTTCGCGCAAGTGGCCGTCGCAGGCCAGAGAATCGTCGCCGTATGTGAGGACAATACCGTCAATGTGTATGATGCAGTGACAGGTGTCCTCAAGTTGTCGCTGAATCCTCCACAACGAGTCAAGAAAGCCGAAGGTTCCCCGGATGGATCCGTCCTCTTCTTCGCTCACCAGCGAACTCGCGAGATCACCGTGTGGGACACACAGACCGGAGGGTTGGTTCACACCTTGACTATGACGTCCAACATCAACAACATTGCTGTTTCCTCAAAGGGAAAGTATCTTGGAACCTCCTTGTCTGATGATACTTTCGAGTTCTGGGAAGTGGAGAGCAGACGTAGGGGTTCACATTCCTTGGGCCAAGCGGTTGTGAGTATCTGTTGGTTGGAGCCCGAGGAGAAAGTCGCTCTGGCGCTCAAACAGGCCGTGGTCATCTTAGAAGTGATAACTGGGAGGAGGCTGCATACGTGTCTTGTATACGGGGATAGCGTGCGGGAGATTGCCTCTTTGGCAGGTAAACATCAATTAGCCGTTTCATCAGCTTGGGGAACCAAGAGCATAATCACGACCATCGATACCCAGACGGGCTCGGAGCTGCTTAGGTCTTCGCCTCAAACAGGCATATCTTGTTTCGCCTTTTCCGGCAACGGAAGCCGAGTATTCTGTGCAACAAATACAGGCAATCTCCTGTCCTTCGATACATTCACCATCTCATTCGAATGGAACCGCTACCTAAGTCGCCTTGGGACGATCCACTCCATGAGCCCCTTGCGAAGTGGTCACCTGGCGGTGAATTTCGGGGGATCTATCCAGTTATTGGAGTCGGAATATACTCAACCGCCCGCAACCAACCCAGGCCAAGAAATCGCCCACGTTTATCGGATGGATACTGATAGGACAATCAGTGTTTACTCCAAACACCATGAAAACGTCAGCTTGCTGGATGTGAAGACCATGAAAACCCTTGTCAATCATCGCGTCAACTTTGATGAACTAGGTGTCTTAAGCCCATTCCCTCCGCGCTTCCTTTGCGCTTCCATCGATCGGCACATCGCAGTCCTCCGCCTTCGGGAAACCAACGGCTTCACCCTCAACCTATACGACACAAACAAAGTCCACAAATTTGTCCCCATATGGGAACAAATTTCGTTACGACCAGTGTTATTAGGTACACTCTCGCCCACCGGAACGACGCTTATTACCGTCGGAGATGAGGATCCTAGTGGAGGTGGGGACTGGGAACTCTGTGTTTGGAGTGCGGTGGATGGAGAAATCTTAAATGCCACCCCCTTCATCCGGAAAGGCAGGCCACCCTATAAAATCACATTCACCTCAAAGACTCAGTTCTACACCGAGGACCATTGGGTATCCTCTTCTCCACCCCGGGGTGAGGACGTCGGCGATTATGCTAACCACGACGTCCAAACGACCTCGACTCTACCCACCACGTCCAAGCATTCTTTACTCCACCCTGGGGCACTCGACACCGCTACACCGAGGACGTGGTCGTTTCTGAAGACGCGGTCGATTCCGAGGACCAGCGTATCCAAACAACCCGAGGTCTCAAGCAGTCAATCTCGTACCGGCGTCCATCGCAAGAAGTACCGCGTCCGAAAAACCTTCTCCTTAAGGACCGTCAAGTCCCGTCTCGAGATCAAGGAAGAGTCGGGCGAGGAGATCCTACCAGCCAACCACTATGCACTAGACGATAACCTGGAATGGGTTGTGGATGCAGAATCGAGGAGGGTGTGCTGGCTTCCTCCAGGCTACGTGACTGGGGTCGAAGATGGGCATTGTTTTGTTGGCTCTTCGATCGTTATGATCGGACAAGATGGAATTGTGAGGAACCTGATGTTCAGCGAACCAAGGGTATGGTCGGGCCTGGCATATGAACCGCTTCTGTGACAAGTCTATTACTACTAGTGCTATTATTTTGCTGATTGATCGGATTGCGATTGCTTCCAAAGCCGACGGTGCCCAGCGATGGTAGCATCGGCTGCATACCCGTTTAAGTGTGATCCAAGCTAACGCTGGGTTCTTCCAAGTACTTGGCATCTTCATCCGTCAACTCAATATTGAGGACTTCTGCGGTTCTAATCAGTGTTCGGAGAGATGGACCATGTGCGACGTGAGTCCAACTCACCGATCGTCTTCTCCGACGATCGGGGTGGTGACTTCCTTGAGACTCCCAAGCGACGGCGATCTGGGCCGTATTCACCCCCTTGTTCTTGGAAACTCTTCGATATTGGGAACGGGCGAGCACCATCCCGACGAAGAAGAGTGTGGTGTAAGCACTACGGACGGATATCACCCATGTCGAAGGCCTTGATGCCGTTGTCGTACCTGCCAGCGAAGGAGACAAATGTGAAAAATGTATCCAACGGCACGAGTAGGCTGAAACTGTGGGGACTCACGCGAATTGATACATTCCAATACCTCCTTCGAACCCACTGCAGATTACCCGGGTTCCAGTAGATTTCTCGTCGGAAGCACGGAAGGTTCTAGTAGTTTTTTTTTCGCTTACGGAAACGAGGAGGTTTCACCGCTCACCCCCCCCCCGCCGACGAGGATCATACCTTGTCGAAAGCTTCACCTGTTGGTCCTCTTTTCCCTCCAGATCGGAGAGCAAGAGCACGTAGAAAACCGAGACGCCGTATACATGTACTGCATGCTGAATAGTGGCGTATGTTATAGAGCCAAGGCAGGGCGGTAGCGAATCGACCCCTCTCGTTCAATAACGTCATCCGTGATTCCTTTTGGTTGTGGCATGGTGATGTTCTAGGACTGCACTTCGGTCACAGAGTCCAGAACAGATCGTGAGTTGAAGTCAGAGATGAGAGGAGTTTATTCACGTAGACAGCAACCGTGTTATGCGGTACGACGCTGGGGCGGGTCTCAATATTTAACGAAGAACCTCACCCACGGGCCGGAGCTCGCTTTCAATTGTGACGTCAAGAGCGTCTATACTGCCTGTCAGTCCGCTCGTGGTTCTTTCTCGAGGAAAATCGCGTTCAACACCACTGGCGACGCCGACTCTGACGTCGACCTCCGGAGGCATTCCCGTCTTCAAACCAAAGCAATCCCCCACGCTTGGATGAACCGAACACGACCCACACATCCCGCTCCTCGGATCACGATGCGATTGGCCAGGGACCAAGGCCTCACCGAAGGGTGGATCCAGCCTGGCAAACGGTGTACAGTGACATCACCAAAGAGTCCTTGGATATGTTCCTCCCACCGAAGGCAGCTATCTGCGCTCCAGGAAACCTTGAACAACACGAGGCAAGTCGAAGAGATAGAAGAGAGGGTGATAATTCAGAACACACACGGAGGGAACTGCTTTGCAGGTTTGCGTGCTTCCAGTCTCAGAGTTCACTGCCACGTCACTAACGTAAGATATCTGTAGGAGGTTGATGGGTGTCCTCGGAAAATTGGAGCCACTTTCCCAGAAAAACGACCCGTTTAAATTCTTGCGGAACGAGGGATTGCCGAACAGCTTTGGCCAAGATATATCTCGTACTGTCATGGATTACCAGGTAGGTTACCGAGGGTAGGGATGCTTCAACGAAGTACATACGAGAATACTAAGGATATCCACAAAGTTTCCAGGAACATCGACCAGACAACCAATGGTATCGCTGCGAACACGACGGATATTGTTCATGAGGCGAGGGAGATCATTGTGAGCGTAGTTGGAGCGACAGCAGTCATAGAACCAGTCACGTTCCAGGGACTACTTGGATAGAAATTCTCTCAAGAATATCTTCCCCACACTCGTATATCAACTCGCTTGCAGTTACCCTCGATCCCAGGACTACCCATCAAGGTCATCAAGCGGGATCTGCTCGTAGAGACGCTTTCTGTGACTGGAATATCCTGAGTCATCGTTATCGATGCACTTGACGAGTGTGTTGACGACCAACCCGCTTCGGCGATCCTCTCCGTTCTCGGCCGTCTCGTCTGGAGGTTACCGCTGGTGAAGTTTTTCATCACGGGTCGACCGGAGCCACGGATTTATTCTAGATTTCGCCCCCCTCTCTTAGAGCTGTTCACCCAAGTTTTTCAATCGCACGAGGTGGACTCGACTTCTGTTGGGAGCGACATCCGGTTGTACCTGACGGAGAAGTTGAATGCGGTCGGAAAACGACGAAGTGGCCTCTACCTACCAGAAGCGTGGCCGTTTGATGAGGATATCTGTCTCCAGCCTTCGAGAAATTTCACCCTTGGTTAGGGGTGCTCCGCTTATCCTTTCAGCAAGGTATCCGCTTCAAGGAGGAGAGGAATTAGCGACCCCGTGTCCGAACGAGTCGGAAGATGAGGATATGGCACCGAAATTCGACGACGAAGCGTTAGGGGGACACGTGCACTATAGGTGGTTGTGCCCTCTCCTGGGGCGGTGCTCCGGACGCGATTTAGTGCCACTCATCTTCTACAGAAAGGGTTGTGGACCGTGGAACAATAGAACCCTCTGGAGGATCAGTTTTCCCGAAGAGACTTGGAACATCCCCACTCACTTACGTCACTAAGTAAGTAGTAAGGCGACCATCTCACCAAGACTGTATCTGAGATTTACTTATCCACTGGGGAGTTTTCTCCGGCATCGAGGCGGTGTCTTTCAGGTGACAGGTTTGACTAGCGCTCCCGAAGATCAGGTGCAGGGCACGGCGCGATTGCATGGCCTCGCTATAATAAAATTTCGTCATCCTCACTCTCGTAAGTACCTTCCTCCGCTTAGAAGCACACGAACGACGTATCTGAGTAGTACTCCTGAAAATATACCAAAGCGGGTCTGACCCTCTTCGCTCTTCCGTGTTTCGTTCGTGGCGGTGAGCCAGCGCTACTGCGTGACCTTTCCGACCGATCATTGGTCTTTCAAATCCAAGACCCGCGGTGAAAGAATTTCGCCTGGAACAAAGACAGAGGCTAGGCCCATAACGCGTGTTAAATTGATGGCCCCTTCCCAGAAGAATGAGGGCGGGTGACCCGGACCAATCAGTGTGCTGAGAACTACCCATTTGGATCTGGGATATTCACGCCATGCGCGCCACGTTCTTTTGATAGGTAACGGGTGGCTCAATGCATGGCTAACACGGGTGGATTTGACAAAGCCACTCCCTGGCTATTTTGAAAGACCGAGATGTATTTAAGCCACGGATAACCGGGTGACTTTGCTTCACCTACCTAACCCTGTTTCCCCTAT
>Ga0307514_10001300_pt1 | contig 32233 bp, 26 predicted proteins | sample 16_EM_MG_FD_203088 | JGI IMG/M metagenome (GOLD analysis project Ga0307514, IMG submission 203088) | Populus trichocarpa ectomycorrhiza microbial communities from riparian zone in the Pacific Northwest, United States - 16_EM | ecosystem: Host-associated > Plants > Roots > Unclassified | place... | reverse complement strand
TGTGTATTTAGTGAGTATAATAGCATTTGGTTCATCGTTGCATATCTCACGTATTTCTAGTTTTGGGGGGGGGTTGCAGGGCTGCCCGCTAGCCCGTCTTGGCCCGCTAGTAGGTCAGCAAGGGTACCGGGATCTGGCGCACTTGCGGGATACATGTATTTAATTGTTAAATTAGGTTCAAATTGAAACGAGAGCTATAGTGTATACATAGAAGTCATCTGTAACTGCTGCCCTGGAGTGAGTACGGATATATGAGGTATTAAAGGATGGAAGGTAGGAATTGGAGTATTTATGGACCAAAAATTGACATGATTGAATTATGGCCTGAAAGGACTTGTGGTGCTCAAGATACGTTAAATGTAATGTATAATGCATGTGCGTTCAGTATCAGGACCAGCGGCCTACCATGTGAAGAGAGGTAGTAAAATATATAGCGGATTATCTTAAAAAATACATATCCTACATTAATAGATACATACATATATATGTGCAAACAGGCTGATGTACGGTTCATTTGTGGGTTTTGTGTGGGTTGACACAGGAATTATTCTGTAAGATTACGAGGTTATGAACGGAGGAATTGTCGTTGATTAGGTAGTGATCTCGTGCCCAGACCGAATCCGAGTATAGATCTGCGGCGGCTCTTATCCTCACATGGATGCGGGGACAAGGGTAATTCATAGCATTCTTGCAGATAGGGCTAGGAGTGTGGTGGGCTCGTGTATGAGGCCTGGCCTTCAAGTTGGGAATTCGGGATGTTTATGATCTAAGAATATGTGAGGTAATGGGCTGCCAAATGGAAAACCCTCTGGTTAAATATATTGATATATATGAGCGCGGGTGGCTCGGATTCTAATTAGTCGGCCTCTCGTAAAGCCAGATATTGTATCCCTAGGGTTCGAGGAGGGTGCCTGCCTAGTCTACGGGGGGTCGTGCAACCAGACTAGGGCCTGCCCATGAGAGAAGTAACAGAAATATTCGTTAGGAGCGGAGGTAGTGCTACGCTTGTACTGAACACTTGGTCTGGACTATTGGAGCTGGTAGCGTAGGTAAGATATGATGGAAGCCATGTCGCGGAAAAGTACGTCGGTCACGTGCACGGGGTGGGTTGCAACCACAAGTGATTCTTTCCCTCGTTCTTGACAACCAGTTCCAATCGGAGTCTAAAACGAGAGAACCTATTGTTGATGCTCGCAAGAGATAGCTTCTCTTTCCAGCTGGACTTACAATTTTCTTCACCCGAGTTACCTCAGCTTTGCTTTTACCTTTATATGGACCTTGCGCTTCTACTTCATCCTAGGTGAAAAAATAAACATAGGCTTAAGTAGTGTAGGCAAGAAAACTGAAAAGATGGTATATACCTTGAGGCCATCCCAGACGCTTTCAATTATATGCATGTCAGGAGAGTTGGGTAGTCATTTGCAGTGAAAGGTTTGATGTTCTCTTAATTCCGCAGTCATGGCATCATGCTTTGCAGTAGTGGCTTGAGATCCAGCATTGTCTTCTACCAGTGGACCTGGATTTTCGCGGCGAACTTGCATGAGGAAAGGATGAAGTAAAGGATGTATATAACATAGTTTGTCGATATCTAATCCAATCAATGCCTCCTTTGCTGCGATCTCCACATTCAATCTTCTCAGCCTTCCATGCTTGTGTTGCTTTGTTTTTAGGCATTCTTCTGCCATTTTTGGTTCGTGGTTCATTGTAGATATTGGTATTAATCAGTGAAAATGCAATGTGCCTCTGTTCGTTCTATTTCTCAATCATGGATCATTTCTTCAATCCGCTGATTTTCAAGTTCCTGCTCCTCTGGAATAATTGCATTTATTTCCTCTCAATCTTCTGGTGTTTCTTTATCCCATATCTAATATGGACCTTTATAACCCATAGCTTTTGCTCTCCAAAACATAATAACCCTGTAAGTCACTTTTGAATTTTTCTCGAGCATTATCATGTGGATTTGGTCCTTTTGGACGAGAAAACCTCCTCTTCCGTCTTCTCCTTGGCCCAAGTTCAATCCAAGTTTCAAGTGTAAATACAAATGTCACTCCTTCATCTAACTTCCTTAATGCCCATTGTGCAAATGTAAGTCGTAATTGCTGGCATCCTTTTTCCAATCGTAGTTCATTCAATTCGAGGAGTATATCGGAAGATTTAATGTTCTTGATGCAATACCTTCTCTATAGTAGATCGTGCAGCTATAATTCCAAGCTCTTGCACAACCTCCATAAAGGTCATATCTTGATAATCTTCATCTTCAAGTATAGCATCTCGTAGTTTCTGCGAATCTGACGGCGCAATTGCAGACGGCCTTCCACTACGTGGCACACCCTTCAAGTATTTGTACTGTCCTAAAATGCCTTCCTCTGGTGATGTTTGTTCTTTGGTACGCTTTACCAATCTCTCTGCTGCATCATCCGATACACCTGGAAGTCGATACGATATCTGAACCCATCTAAAGCCTGCACGGTGTAGTGCTAGAATTGCACCTCGAATTTCAAGAGAAAGCTCCGGTCCTGCTGGTATTGTATTGTCTATTAGAATCTTAGAATCTATCACCTACTTAGTCGTACTCTTTTACAATTTTACCGCTCACTTCTTCTACATCGCGCGCTATTGACCAGCTGTACCAGACTTGAAATCTGCTGTGGTTGTAACCGCCTCCATGCACGTGAAGAAAGGAAAGGAGTTTACTTGGTAGAGTGGACGATACGTGAAGACTAGTTTGATTTCTGAAGCGAGAGGGTAGGAAATCTAGTTGGTATATATACAGGGATGAAATAACAGCCAGACAGGACGCTGAAACGGGGGAAACATGCATGATGAAATGAAATAGAACATGAATGAAATGAGATATAGGAAAACCCAAACGTAATATATATCCAGATATAATAAATATGGACGGAGGTATCCACGTTTAGGTGACTTCGGGTTGTGGTGGATGTGTGCTCCAACAAGATCATTGCTCAGGGACTAATTCCAGCATGTCCATTTTTTTAAACAATCTCCTCATTACGCATGAACATCCATATTGGGAGACTGATGTGAGATATGAAGAGGCGCCCATACTGGCGGTGAGGGGTGGTTCGGGGGTAGGTGAGTCCCGTGATATGTATACCAAAGGAGATCCAAGCTCAGTGCAAGGAAATAACAAGTTAATTTGTTAAAAAGAAAACGTATTACTTGATGCATCCCTAGGGGGATAAGACGAGGGGATAACAGAGTAAGCCCAGTCTGTGCTGGTTGTACAGAGAAAATTTGTGAGCTCACAGAAAAAGAAAAAAAACACTCCTGCAAACGAATTCTGGCATAGGTAGGTTGTCCAACTGAATTCCGTTCTCTCGCCGACAGTAATTATCTTTGGTGTCATTGCTTCCCAAACGAGGCGCTTGGTTGTTTTAGTTATGAGGGCTTTTTTTGGGGGGGGGATTCATTAATCGTATTCAGAGTTATGAGGGCTCTTTGGCGCATACATGCATGCCTGGAGGCTCCGAGGCTGTCCGGTTTGCCCCATGCTTTTGTGGGGGTTGACGAGGGCGTGGAGTGTTTCTTGGGTGTGTGGGTGGTCTACCCCCAATGCCTTCACCCTTCCAGCGAGTGCTCGCGCATACCACTCCCGTGCTTTCTCATATTGCCCTTGATTGCCGAATACTGATGCCATATTATTAACTGTACTGAGAGTATCTGGGTGGTCTACCCCTAATGCCTTCTCTTTTCCAGCCAATGCCCGCTCATACCACTCCAGCGCTTTCTCATACTGTCCTTGGTTGGCGAATACCAATGCCATATTACTGACTGTACTGAGAGTATCTGGGTGGTCTACCCCTAATGCATTCTCGCTTCCAGCCAATGCTCGCTCGTACCACTCCAGCGCTTTCTCATACTGTCCTTGGTTGCCGAATACCGATGCCATATTATTGACTGTACTGAGAGTATCTGAGTGGTCTACCCCTAATGCCTTCTCGCTTCCAGCCAATGCTCGCTCATAGAACTCCAGCGCTCTCTGGTACTGTCCTTGGTTGTCGAATATCAATGCCATATTGCGGACTGTCCTGAAAGTATCTGGGTGGTCTACCCCTAATGCCTTCTCATACCCAGCCAATGCTCGCTCGAACCACTCCAGCGCTTTCTCATACTGCCCTTGGTTGCCGAATACCGATGCCATATTATTGACTGTACCAAGAGTATCTGGGTGGTCTACCCCTAATGCCTTCTCGCTCCCAGCCAGTGCTCGCTCATACCACTCCAGTGCTTTCTCATATCGCCCTTGTTTGTTGAATACGAATGCCATATTATTGACTGTGTTGAGAGTATTCGGGTGATCTACCCCCAATGCCTTCTCCCTTCCAGCCAATGCTCGCTCGTACCACTCCAACGCTTTCTCATACTGTCCTTGGTTGGCGAAGACGGATGCCATATTATTGACTGTACTGAGAGTATCTGGGTGGTCTACCCCTAATGCGTTCTCGCTTCCAGCCAATGCTCGCTCATAGAACTCCAGCGCTCTCTGGTACTGTCCTTGGTGGCCGAATATCAATGCCATATTGTGGACTGTCCTGAGAGTATCTGGGTGGTCTACCCCTAATGTATTCTCGCTTCCAGCCAATGCTCGCTCGTACCACTCCAGCGCTTTCTCATACTGTCCTTGGTTGGTGAATACCGATGCCATATTCTTGACTATACTGAGAATATCTGGGTGGTCTACCTCTAATGCCTTCTTATACCCAGCCAATGCTCGCTCAAAGAGCTCCAGCGCTCTCTGGTACTGTCCTTGGCCGTCGAATATCAATGCCATGTTGTGGACTGTCCTGAGAGTATCTGGGTGGTCTCCCCTTGATGTCTTCTCATTTTCAGCCAATGCTCGCTCATATAATTCCATTGCCTGCTTGTACCGCCCATGCCTCCGGAATACATTGCCTAATGTACATGCTTCATCCTCTATTTTGGTGGTACCTAGTGATAGGTATTGTGACCGCATATGTTTTGTCACTGCGTTGATATGTGGCATAACTTGTTGCTCAAATACCCAGTCGGCCGTACTTTGTTTGCGCGACATGTGCAACGCTGATGCAATTATTCTGAAGGCCTCCAGTGCTTTCCCAATTTCCTTTTCCGGCTGAGACTTCAGTCGAAGCCTAGCCCAAGAATGGACTAATGGATGGATACTGAAGCTGTAGTCACTGCTGCCTCGCTTCAGTAGGGAGTATGAAAACAATGTCCTAATTGATTGTTGTAAGGTACGATCTATCCCAAGATCATTAGTAAGGCCTTATACTAATATCCCAATATGTTCCTACCGTGTTTTTCCAACTTTAGGCCACGTCGTAGAAGTTCTTCCTGGATGTCTTCATGGTCAAAAAACCCACAAACCAATAGCAGGTCTGCTGCTCTTGGGCTTTTTTCCTCGATTGCCTGGAATGATATCTCCCATGTGGCAAACACAGATCTATCATACTGTCTCCCAGTCCATTTTTGGCTCAAGAGATAACTCGCCTCGGTTTGGTATTCCTCTAGATATCGACTTAATGAGTACTGAGACATACGTATATATGCTCCAGCCTGACTCAAGGCAAGTGGGAGATATCCCAACTCTTGTGCTATAGTACTGGCAGCAGTTTGTTCTAGGTGTGTATAATCAGTTTAGGTGCTTACTATGGGGGGCGTGATAGGGATAGACAGGAATGGGTTTTACTTACCGAGGGGTGCCAGATCGTCAAACTTAGGAATTGAACACGTACTAAGTAGCAACTTTATTGACTCCATGTAGTGCATCTGCTGCACCTCCAACCCTCTCCGGCCTTGCTGTACGCACTCCCGCCGCCTGGTTGTAATTATTACCGTACCATGATTGCATAATGGAATATACTCCTCGATATCAACTAGCTCAGGGTCATCGAGATTATCAAATACAAGGAGCCAGTTTTTATTTCCGGGCGCTGAAAACCACTGCTTAACTGCGTTCACAACATGCTGCTCCTCGGGCTCTGATGTGACTGTAAAGCATCCTGTCGGATCCAGTTTTCCTGCCATGCCTAACAACCGACCAATATGTGCATAGTCATCTGAGATCTGTCCATGGTGCTGAACAAGCCGCTGCATTATTTGAATGAATCCAAGTATACTCGTTTGAACACTGGCAGTATTGACAAAAAAGACTGAGGAGTAGTTGCCATACTGCTGGTAGACATACTTGAGTGCAAGTTGTGTTTTCCCCATACCTCCGGTACCGTAGAGTACAATGATATTCTGGCTACCTTTGCCTTTTTCAATCTCCTGCCTCAAGTCTTCGAGGAGATCTTCTCTTCCGATGAAGTCACAATTTTCTCGAACATTCAGCAAAAAAGGAATATCGAATGAGAGTTTTAGTTTTGAATCTTGGCCTCGGCTGGGATTAGCTGGATGTGTTAGGGGGCTTTCTGATGTCGGAAGCACTCGAAAAAGTCCGTTGTTGAGGCTTGTTAAACTTCTCAATAGCTCCGCTAGTTTTGGGTTGTCTGAAATAACCCAGCGGAGTTTTAGGAAAACAGGTAAGGATTGCTGTACTCGGTTCATTGCCTGGGTCATTGACTTGATCTCGTCATCAAGCTCAGGAAGAATGCGTGTGTCTGACAGTACTTGAGGATTCTCTAAAATATGCAGGTCATCGCTAGTCGGACCGAGAGTTGACGTTTGGGTCCTGCTTGAGCTTTGACCTGGGGATTTTGACCGGAGCCTAACTGAAATTGGTGCTGGCAATCGATCCCGAAATCGTGGCTTCCGTTCCTCCCCCCCAGTTTCCACAGAAAGTGATTCTTTCTTCACCACAATTCCATATCTCTCTTGCAGCTTTTCAGCACTGGAAAATACCGCCACTATTCTTGCCAAACTTGCAGTTGCATATCTGTATCTGTAGTCTTCAGGCTGAAGCAGCAGCTGCTGATTGGGGCCACCTCCGAATCCCCAAGCTTGCTCCCATCTCTTCAGGAGCAGTCCCTGTGTGCGTAGCTCGTGCAGAATTCCATCGTAGGTTGAGCCAACATCGTTCATATTATCAAAAATTTTGTAGCAGTCTATTGCAGCCTTAGTTAACTGTCCAGCGAGGCCGACAACCCCGATTGTGAGGCTAGCTGGGTCCATAATGCGTATTACCCGGAATACTAAGGGTATTCAGTGTTAGAATACACGATTATAACGCTTACACACGAAATAGGATATGGCATACCTTGCGTGTGCGTATAGAACTTATATCGCAGGATATGTGGTTTTGTTGGCGTTGATAACTTGGAGAGAAATAGGCTCCGTGTGTTCTCATTCCCAGACTTATTTAGCTTATCTCATACATATTCGGCTAAAAGAAGCTCCGTGGTCATTTGGTACTTAGCTTTTGACCTACTAAGTACTGTGTCTTTTGGCACTCATAATGCTTGCAGCTACATACTGCATGTACTATAGCCACTTTTTTTTCTGACTCTGCGTCTTTCCCTCGCACATGTAGGCAGTGGTAGAGTATACAGGTACATAACAATTGACAGTTTCTACAGAGTTGCCAGAGCACTATAATTTTCGCATGCCATCAATTCATTAAAATAAAAAAAAAAGTTCTGTTCATCGGGGTGGTTCCTTTCACTTTTTCTAGGGAGCTCGAGTCAAAACGCCCTATGCTACAGTACATAGCAGGTGTGCACTTACAATTGAGTCCAGACCATGCACTGTCGGTCATATCACATTGCGCAGATCGAGAGATGTGGGGCAAGAGTGGTGCAAACAATAGCATTGTCCCAGGCTCCTGTTCGTCGCTTGGTCATGTTGTACAGGTTTTCTTCTGGGAAACCGCATTTCGGATTATTAGGATTTGTTTCAGATGACGTTGGCTTGTGGAACTGCTCCACCTCGGGGCCTTCGTCCAGGTTATTGGGGGTTGGATCGGCTTTTGCTTTCCTGTTTCTTTTGCGCGGCGGTGTGTGCAATGTACTTTTGGGCAAGAGGAGGAGGAGGTCGGGTTGTATCCCTGGCCTTGCGCAAGTCATCCTTATACACATCCCCATCCCAAACCCCCAGCACAAAAACACTACCTCCCCGTCGCGCCCTAACGCCGGAACATCTTTCCACCACAAAACCGACCCGTATAACACCCCTGCTGTTGTTGGCCTACTTGACACCAGAAGTTGGGGGGAGAAGGGGGGGGAGAAGAAATCGAATGGGTCAAAATGGGGGTGCTTGTTGATAGAGCGTAGTGAAGTAGGAGTAGGTACCGGTGGAGAGTGGAGCTGGGGCGGAAATGGGGTGCGCAAGGAAGAATGTGTGGGAGATGTACGCGGGTGAGGAGGAATTCCTCTAGGGTTTTTCGCAGACTCGGACTGGGGATGTCAGTAGTTTTGTGGCAGAGGTAACTGTTTTTAATAATAATAACTGTAATAATGCTTGCCTCACTCACATTTCATGTATACATCGTCTTGTCCCGTTACCGGAATCACCACCTACGGGTGGGGCGGTGGTGTGGGGGTGGGAGCTTTTCTAGGGCAGACACTGCTGTGCTTATTTATGGTGGGCGGTGGGGAAGCAGGGTGAGGGGCATGAGTGGGGTGGGAGAGAGGGTGATGCGGGAGGTACGGGTGACGCTCGGTGGTGAATACCCATGGCGCCTGGTTTTTGCTCAGTCTACCACCAGAAGGGATCCGTACTCTCCATCATGGTATGAATCTCCAGATTTACCCTCCCCCCCCGACAACGTATTGCAACCAGAGAATCAGCACGCGATTACAGAAAAAAGAATCAGGTAACAGCTCTGGGTATTACAGCTAACCTGCTTAAATAAGTATATAGAATAGCTTAGGTATATTAGACGGAAATACAGCAACTTTAGCCTGCTGCCTCTACTCCTATGGGGATTTCGCACAACCCAAAACTGCCAGTGATTATCGCCACTTTAGCCACCTCGCCACCATAGGAATTACTGCAACCTGGCGATCTTCCATTGCCATTATCGCCACTTTGGCCTAACTATCTTCAACTGGCGGCGTCCGCCGCTGTTGAGCTACATCCGAGTCCTATTTCCCACTGGCGAATTATGTTTTGAGAATGTTGGGTTGGAGGCGGGGAGTTCTATTTTTTCGGCTTTTCCTTTGGTTTTTAGCTCGTTTGTTTGGAATGGAATGGTTGGATAATCTGATTTCACAAAAAAGAGTCCCATTTCATTTCATTCTGCACATCATCCCATTTCCCTACATCTCCATATACATATCGCTACCTGGTTAGGCAACAAAGCGTCATAGCCTTAGGCTCCATACGTGGAATCAAAGTCTTCAAAGAAAAAATCGTTAATAGGCAATAGCTTGCTCCCGTGCGGCCTGGACCATTTGCGAATCTGCGCTCTCGCAGGGGCCGGAACAAGCGGCAAAAGCAGCAAAGAAAGCAGCGAGCCAGGTAGCGTGGGAGGAGAGAAGAGAGGGGCGGAGGACTCAGTTGAGGAATCAGGAGAGGTTCAGAGGCGGGGTTGAAACTGAGCAGATACATCTACCTACCTACGCTGCTGGCTATTGGGACCTATATACGCAAGAGTGTGCACAAGAAGGTGGAACAGGTTGCACCCTGGTGTGCAGACAGACGCAGGTGGTGCCACCAATGGAGCAGTGCATGTCAAAGTTGATAGGGTGAGGCACTGGTGCTACGTGCTCGACTGTGAGAATACAGAGAGGTTTTATCTCCTTGGGGGAGGGATGATCTTGTGGACGTCCATTTGCTTTTCGGGTAGTTTGCGGGGCCGGAGGGCTGGATTGTGTGGAGGCCACTACCCTGCACTTCTTTGGGATGAGGTTACAGTGGGGGCAGAGGCTACGTTGGGAAGATGGCTATGTGATGCAGTCAAATGTGGCTAAGATGTACTTGTAGAGTAGGCTAGCTTGCACATATTGAGGCAATCATACTAAATATCTGCAGATACACAAACTTGCCAACCACCGACATTCACAAGATACAAGGCTCTCCATTGGTAATCTGCATGAAAAATGTCCTCCCCCGAAGCAAGAGAACCTGTTCAAGTAACTTTTCGGGTATTCAGGTAGAATAGATCACCAATGCACGTGGTTTAGTGCAAATCAAAACTTTTTGATCAAAACTCTGAATAAAAAGCTTACACCCTAGCTAAATTCATTTCCCAACTTCCCAACTTTCTCTGATGAACCCATCACTGACTCCATCCCCCACCCCCAATTATCACCACTCAAGAAGAGATCATATGCATCTCCCATACTACTGGTATTAGCTGGTCTCTCACAGATACTATGTCATGCTGAAGTCCTTGCATCAAATCAAAAAAATCCATTTTTAAAGTCTACAACAACAGTATCCAATGTTATATATTTTGCATTTTTCTAGTACTGCAGCGACTAGGTAGGTCGGGATAGGCCCTACCTATGGAGAGAAACCGTGTGCAAGAGGACTTTCCGTGAATATACTACTGCTTCCATATTGGAACTGTAATGTGTGGGACAGGCTAGGGGGATAGATTAGTATCTTAGTCAACACAGAAGTCTTGGTATATCTAGAAGTACCATATAGGGTAATAGGCGTAACGCTGCTAGCATGGCATGGTAAAACCTCGGGCGGAGAGGAGGAGACTCATGTTGGGAATACATCATGAGGAGGATAAGAGGAGAACGGGGATACCATTCTTTATCATCACGTCCCCTAGTCCTTCTAATATCTGTAGATAGTTTCAGATCTGGAGGAAAGTGGAGAAGACACACGAGAAGCTGGGCAGATAGGTATATGAGATACAATTCGGACTACCATCTTCCTTTCCCTGTGACCTTTATAATGGATTTCAAGATTCATCAGTCACAGAGAATTGGTTAATAGGCATGCTGTGCTAGCCAGACTAAGTAAATGTAAGTTTCCCCACAGAAAAACTAGTTAGCGTGATGGTTGGGTAGTCTAGTCTGGCAGACCGGCCTCTTGTATAAGTGCAGTAGGCTTCATTTGGCGACTACCTTTTCTGGCATGTACATACTACTCTTGGTAGGTAATCTAGAAAGGTATCGCCACAGTATGATGTGTTAGATGGGCAAGAGTGAGCAGCCGTATGGTGATGAGAGCAATGAAAATGTGTTGTCTATATCCCTTGATCCGTAATGATCTCCGAGAGAAGAGAAAGTCCCCAAGTCCTTCAAGTCATGACTAAGCCCATCCATATGACTAAAACCCGTAGCGTTGCTATATGAGGAACCTCGTTCCTCCACCTCCCCTCAACGCGAAGGAAACAAGAAAAAGCACAGAGAAAGAAGAAAAGAAGAAAAGAAAAAAAATGAATAAAAGGAAAAAGACAAGAGACGAAAAGTGTTCACATGAAACAACATGAACCTCCCCTGTTTTGCACCATGATGTCCTCCCCTTCTTTTCCTAGGCTTCCAATACCCATTTACGTGACCCTATCTGGTTTTTAGTATGTGTCCTCTCATCGCGATGATGGGGTATGGAATGTAAAGCATAACCAGTGCTCATAGGCTACTGTATATATATGACTGGTGCGCAAAGGCTACCGTAGGACCAGTGCACATAGGCTACTGTAGACCGGTGCTCAAAGGCTACCGTATGACCGGTGCTCAAAGGCTACCGTAGGACCAGTGCACATAGGCTACTTTAGACCGGTGCTCAAAGTCTACCGTAGATATAACTCGCATACATAATATCAGAGGATAGGGACAAAATCTGTGTAATAACATACCTGACAGTAGGTGAACTTCTCGTATGTGTTTGTGCATTGCGTTGTTGCTTTTGAATAGTGTGCGACACATCAAGCAGGTATGACATGAAGGAGGTAGTACGACCCCAATCTTGTTGCAAAGGTGCGTAATAGTAGGCCAGGACAATGATTTGGTGAAAATGTCAGCAGCTTGATCGATGGTTGGTACCCATATCACCTTGATCAACCCTTCTGCTGATTTTTCTGTCACATACTGCTGGCGTAAATCGATGTGGCGAGTCCTATTGTTCGATGTCGTCCCACTAACAAGACCATTGGCGTTCTCATTGTCTCCCAGCAGTGGTATCGGCAGCGCAACCTCCAGGTGAAGGCCGTTGAACAGATTTAGGACCCAGCATATTTCGCGAGTTGTTTCAGTAGCTGCCAGGTATTCAGCATCTGTTGATGATAATGACACTGACCTATGCTTTCTGCTCTTCCAAGGTCCCATGCCTCTTTCCCAGTATCTGCCTCAGCAATAAAGAGTTTTTGCTCTCTCTCACAATGCAGATGGATGACAGCTAAAGCCTTCTGTTTATCACGCAGCCAGACTTGAAGTAGTTCCTCAAATTCGGCCGGGGGGCGGTCCTCCTGTAGGGGATCCCACAGATCCTTCATAGTGAGGACCATCCGTATGTCACGTTTTCACTCTTGATAGTTTCTTGAGTTAAGCTTCGGGATGGTGATGTTGAAATCTTTCTCGGTAGGTTCTGACATTGTAGAACAGTGAAAAGAAGAGCAAAGTTGGAAAAAAAAATTGGTGTGCAGCGAAAGAAACTACCGGATCATAACCTAGAAAGGTATCACCACAGTATGATGTATTAGATGGGCAAGAGTGAGCAGCCGTATGGTGATGAGAGCAATGAAAATGTGTTGTCTATATCCCTTGATCCGTAATGATCTCCGAGAGAAGAGAAAAGTCCCCAAGTCCTTCAAGTCATGACTAAGCCCATCCATATGACTAAAACCCGTAGCATTGCTATATGAGGAACCTCGTTCCCCCATAATCTACATAGTAGCTAGGTGGCAGTCTCGGTATTACACCAATATCGCTGTTCACCAATATTATATAAACTAATTCTGACCACCCATTCTCCGAGCGCTATACAACTGTGTTAAAGTTTTTATTAGTCTGCCACTTATATTTACTCTGCACTCTGTACCTTCCCCTGTACTTACATCTGGATATGTGACTGATTTTTCGTCCAGTCCCAGAATTTGAGTCAATTTTGCATGCAGCGTACGACCAAGTAAAAGAGTGAATTTGATAGTGCGGTTGGTTTTTTTTTTTAAATTAAAGTCTCGAGGATACTGAGGGCTTCAGCGGCTTTGGGAGTCAGTGCGCTAGGAACTAGAAAGGACCACAGGGATAGTAAGTTGATCCAACTCTCATTACGTATGTACAATGTACACCTTCTATACCTTGCTGTTGGCTTGGAGTACTTTTTTTCTCAAATACCTACTTCATGTGTGAGTATTCGAGTCTACTTGGAGTAAATCATTCGGCCCAAACCACGTGTATCAGCATTTACAGAAATCTCTCATTCAGCTATAAGCATATGTTACAAGCATACCTTAGGCTATCTAGTAAATAAGCATATTTTTGTTACTAGAATATTCCTACTTTTTTTTTCGCTTAGTCACCATACATACCGTAGAAACTGCCGGATACGACTGCAGTCTTAAACTCGGTACGGCAGCCCTACAGTAAAAAACACTTATAGCTACGGCCCTATATACAGAGCATTTTCCTAACCCATGATTTCCGCCCTAAATCTAACTGACCAAGCTAAGAAGAAGTACCTAGTGGACTCATCCGAGTCGTAGCTTCTAGCATACAGTCTCAGTCTTATTCACAGTGCTTTCCCTGGGTTTCGCCTACCAGCTAAAACTAGGATCTTACTTACAGGTACGGTCTTATAAGGTTCTACAGTCTTATCCGGCAGTTTCTACGGTATGCTTGTAACAAGATAGGCGCCTTGCCATACTGGGTATGTTTATCGATAAGAAACAACCCCACACAAGCTCATACACCAACGCAAGAGGTGAATCTCCCGCAACGAGCACTACTACTATTCATACAATAATACTACTACAGTTCACACGAGAAGCTCCGATGCCTCCGATGCCGAACCCGAACCAGAAGTGCCCCTACCTCCTCCGGTACACCCTCTGCAGCCTTAGCCTACATTGAAGGGTTGCTCCTCTTCACCCTTCAAGCTAGCCCTACTGCCAACATCATGGAGCTGCAAGATGTCCTCAAGCGCGAGAAGAAACGCATTGAGGCTCTTGAGGTCCAGAGCCAAACTCGCCATGTTCAACGTAGAATCACTGACTTTCCATCCGCCTCCCCCCCCTCCTGATATCCCTTCCGCCCGCATCTCTACCTATTTGCTATTTGGATGTACGTCTGATATTTTTTATACTATTTTGTACGCTTTCCTTGCTCTCTCTACCTTGATTTCCATTTCTCTAGCTATAAGAATATATTGGTTACAAGCATATTTCACCTAGTCTGGAGCGTTGATGCTTGTAACGAGATATCTCTGTATACAACCTTCCCAGGAGGCTCCTCCGTCAAAGGCACTGCTCAGAAATCTCCGGAAGAAAATACCCATATTAGTTCCGTAGCTACCATCCCTCGTGCTACAGGGACCAGACATTTGAAGCAGATACATATGTGCAAACAGGATGATATTATGGTTCATTTGTGGGCTTTGTGTGGGTTGATACAGGAATTATTCTGTAAGCTTACGGGTTTATGAGCGGAGGAATTGTCGCTGATTTGCGAGTATAAGTATATTGAGCTTGCTGGCTAGAACTATTGCGCTCTTCGAGCTCTAGGTAACTCTCTAACAGAGACCTAAATCCATGCGAAAATCCAGCATTGATATCCTTCGTCTATTTTAATCATTTTCTATTTGGCACTTTGCCTGGCGTATAACAATTTGCCATATTAGGTCTGCGGTGGCTCTTATTCTCACGTGGATGAGGGGGCAAGGGTAATACACCTCGTTAATCAGGCTCACTCAACCATAAAATCCTTGCGGATAGGGTTAGGAATGTGGTAGGTTCGTGTATGAGGCCTGGCCTTCAAGTTGGGAATTTGGGAAGTTTATGGTCCAAGAATATGTGAGGTAAGTAATGAACTGCCAAAATGGAAATATTCTCTGGTTCAATATATTCCTATTTATGAGCGCGAATTCAAATTAGTCTATCCCTGGTACTGAATTCTAATGCCAGATATTGTATCCCTAAGGTTCACAGAAGGTCCATCCATCTGAGAAGATCACTGCGCAGGGAACTAACTCCAGCATGTCCATTTTCCTAAAAAAAATATCGGCATTACGCATGAACATCCATATTGGGTGGCTAATGTGAGATATGAGACACCCACTCTGGTGGTGAGGGGTGGTTCGGGGGTAAATGAGTCCCGTGATATGTATACCAAAGGAGATCCAAGCTCGGTGCAAGGAAATAACAAGTTATTTTGTTAAAAAGAAAACGTATTACTTGATGCATCCCTAGGGGGCTGGATAAGAAGAGAGGGTAACAGACTAAGCCAAGTCTGCGCTGACTGTGAGCTCACAGAAGAAAACAAAAACACTCCTGCAAACGAATCCTGGCATAGGTAGGTTGTCCAACTGAACTCCATTCTCCCGCAGACACCAATTATCTTTGATGCCATTGCTTCCCAAACGAGGCGCTTAGTTGATTTAGTTATGAGGGCTCTTCGGCGCATGCAAGCGTGCCTGGAGGCTCCGAGCCTGTTCGGTTTGCCCCATACGTTCGTGGACGTTTGCGATGGCACGGAGTGTATTTTGTGTGTGCGGGTGGTGTACCCCCAATGCCTTCTCCCTTCCAGCGAGTGCTCGCGCATACCACTCCAGTGCTTTCTCATATTGTCCTTGGTTGTCGAATACCGATGCCATATTATTGACTATAGTGAGAGTATCCGGGTGGTCTACCCCTAATGCCTTCTCTTCTCCAGCCAATGCTCGCTCATACCACTCTAGCGCTTTCTCATACTGTCCTTGGTTGTCGAATACCGATGCCATATTATCGACTGCAGCGAGAGTACGTGGGTGGTCTGCCCCTAATGCCTTCTCATACCCAGCCAATGCTCGCTCACAGAACTCCAGCGCTCTCTGGTACTGTCCTTGGTTGGCGAATACTGATGCCATATTATTGACTGTATTGAGAGTATCTGGGTGGCCTACCCCCAATGCCTTCTCTTTTCCAACCAATGCCCGCTCATACCACTCCAGCGCTTTCTCATAATGTCCTTGGTTGGCGAATACTAATGCCATATTGTGGACTGTACTGAGAGTACTTGGGTGATCTACCCCCAATGCCTTCTCTTTTCCAGCCAATGCCCGCTCATACCACTCCAGTGCTTTCTCATACTGCCCTTGGTTGTCGAATATCAATGCCATATTGTGGACTGTACTGAGAGTATCCGGGTGGTCTACCCCTAATGTATTCTCTTTTCCGGCTAATGCTTGCTCATAAAATTCCATTGCCTGCTTGTACCGCCCATGCCTCCAGAATACATTGCCTAATGTCCATGCTTCATCTATTTTGGTGGTGCCTAGCGCCGGGTATTGTGACCGTATATGCTTTGTCACTGCGTTGATATGTGGCATAACTTGCTGCTCAAATACCCAGTCTGCCGTACTTTGTTTGCGCGACATGTGCAACGCTGATGCAACTATTCTGAAGGCATGCATTGCTTTTTCGATTTCCTTTTCCGGATCAGACTTTAGTCGAAGCCTAGCCCAAGAATGGACTAATGGATGGATACTGAAGCTGTGGTCACTGCTGCCTCGCTTCAGTAGGGAGTATGAAAACAATGTCCTAATTGTTTCTCCTAAGATATGATCTATCCCAAGATCATTAGCAAGGTCTTATACAAATATCCCAATATGTTCCTACCGTGTTTTCCCAACTTTAGGCCACGTCGTAGAAGTTCTTCCTGGATGTCTTCATGGTCAAAAAACCCACAAACCAATAGCAGGTCTGCTGCTCTTGGGCTTTTTTCCTGGATTGCCTTGAATGATATCTCCCATGTGGTGAACACAGATCTATCATACTGTCTCCCAGTCCATTTTTGGCTCAGGAGATAACTCGCCTCGGTTTGGTATTCCTCTAGATATCGACTGAATGAGTACTGGGACATACGTATATATGCTCCAGCCTGACTCAAGGCAAGTGGGAGATATCCCAACTCTTGTGCTATGGTACTGGCAGCAGTTTGTTCTAGGTGTGTATGATCAGTTGAGGTGCTTATTATTGGGGGGCGTAATAGGGATAAACAGGAATGGGTTTTACTTACCGAGGGATGCCAGATCATCAAACTTAGGAGTTGAGCACGCACTAAGTAGTAACTGTATTGACTCCATGTAGTGCATCTGCTGCACCTCCAACCCTCTCCGGCCTTGTTGTACGCACTCCCGCCGCCTGGTTGTAATTATTACCGTACCATGATTGCATAATGGAATATACTCCTCGATATCAACTATGTCAGGGTCATCAAGGTTATCGAATACAAGGAGCCAGTTTGTATTTCCGGGCGCTGAAAACCACTGCTTAACTGCGTTCACAAGATGCTGCTCCTCGGGCTCTGATGTGACCGTAAAGCATCCCGTCGGATCCAGTTTTCCCGGCATTCCCAACAACTGACTGACATATGCGTAATCTTGTGAGGTCTGCCCATGGCGCTGAACAAGCCGCTGCATTATCTCAGTGAATCCAAGTATAGTCGTCTGAACACTGGCGGTATTGACAAAAAAGACTGAGGAGTAGTTCCCATACTGCTGATAGACATACTTTAGTGCAAGTTGTGTTTTCCCCATTCCTCCGGTACCGTAGAGTACAATGATATTCTGACTATCCTTGCCTTTTTCTATCTCTTGCTTCAAGTTTTCGAGGAGATCTTCTCTTCCAATGAAGTCACAATTTTCTCGGACATTCAGCAAAAAAGGAATATCGAATGAGAGTTTTAGTTTTGAATCTTGGCCTCGGCTGGGGTTAGCTGGATGTGTTAGGGGGCTTTCTGATGTCGGAAGCACTCGAAAAAGTCCGTTGTTGAGGCTTGTCAAATTTCTCAATAGCTCCGCTAGCTTTGGGTTGTCTGAAATAACCCAGCGGAGTTTGAGATAAACAGGTAAGGATTGCTGTACTCGGTTCATTGCCTGGGTCATTGACTTGATCTCGTCATCAAGCCCAGGAAGAATGCGTGTGTCTGACAGTACTTGAGGATTCTCTAAAATATGCAGGTCATCGCTAGTCGGACCGAGAGTTGACGTTTGGGTCCTGCTTGCGCTTTGGCCTGCGGATTTTGACCGGAGCATTGGTGCTAGCAATCGATCCCGAAGGCGTGGCTTCCGTTCCTCCCCCCCAGTTTCCACAGAAAGTGATTCTTTCTTCACCACAATCCCATATCTCTCTTGCAACTTCTCAGCACTGGAAAATACTGCAACTATTCTTGCCAGACTTGCAGTTGCATATCTGTACCTGTAGTCTTCAGGCTGAAGCAGCAGCTGCTGATTGGGGCCACCTCCGAATCCCCAAGCTTGCTCCCATCTCTTGAGAAGAAGTCCCTGTGTGCGTAGCTCATGCAGGATTGCATCGTAGGTGGAGCCAACATCGTTCATATTATCAAAAATTTTGTAGCAGTCCATAGCAGCCTTAGTTAACTGTCCAGCGAGGCCAACAACTCCGATTGTGAAGCTAGCTGGCTCCATAGTGCGTATTATCCGGAATACTAAGGGTATTCAATGTTAGGATAAACGACTACAACTATTTCCATACGAAATAGGATATGGCATACCTTGTGTGTGCGTATCGAACTTATATCGCAGGATATGTAGTTTTGTTGGCGCTGATAAGTTGGAGAGAAATGGGCTTTGAGGTTAATGGCGGCGGAGAGTTATGTCGCTGTACAGTTCACCTTGGAGTTCGACCAATAGGTTTTGGTTGTACTTTCTTTTGCCACTCGTATTGATTACAGCTATGTACTACACATGCACGCACATATATATATATAGTACACTGCACTCATTAGATAAATACATGTATTCCTTTTACTTTTTCTAAAGAGTCAAAATGCATGGCAGGTGTAGGTACCTACAGTAGAAAGAAAGGGGGCGAAATTGATCCGCAATCAATGTGATATTCGCGGCGTTAATGTGATATTCCGGTGTCAATGTGATATTCGCAGCGTGATTGCCATTAGGAAAAATGATCTTGTCCAACAGACATTCTTCTGAATTCCTAATTCTTACATAGTGAATGTAAAAGAGTAGGGTAACCTAATCAGGGTATATATCAGTAGAAGAGCAAGGTATCCTAATCAGGGCATATATCGGTAGCGGACAAAGGATATAAGCGCAGGGTTTGCGCCTGTATTTAGAGTTCTGTTTTCTATTAATCTTCACGGTTCAGAGAGCAATTCTCCCATAGCATTCAGTATACTATAGCGAGCAGAATTTGACATCTCGAATATATTCTTCTTTACACTTGAGTTGAACCTCCGAGTTACTACCACGATTCCACCTCATAGCCTTGTAATTCTTACATCATATTGCAAAGGAAGATATTGGGTATTAGGATGATTTTGGCGGGATGTGAGTGTTTCCATGTTGTAGAGGGTAGTCATTTCCATAGGTCTGAATATCGGCCAGGAGGACTCTCAACTAGCTACTTGTGCTAGCTGACATCACGGCATCACCGAAAACGGCTAGTATTTTAGCTCCAGTCAAATGACCATCCCCAGTTAGAACTAGGTAGATGATAGGTATGTACCGGTAAGTAGTGCCATCTTGGCAGTCTCGCCACTCCACCAAATATTAACTGTTCACCAATCATATAAACTTCTAAAGTTGTTCTCGTGCCCAGACTTGTAATTTTTATTCGGGAATGCTTAGCATTTGTCCTGCTTAAACTAATCCTGAGAGTAATTCTTTATTAGGTACATTAGAATATAATCTGACTACCCATTCTCCCAGCGTTATACACCTGTGCTGAAGTTTTTATTAGACTGCCACTTCTATTAACTCTACCATTTATTTACCGTGCGCGTTCCTCTGCACTAGCTGAATATGTGACTGATTTTTCACCCTATCCCAGTGAATTTGATAGTGTAGTTGGTTTTTTTTGTCCCGAGAATGGTGAGAGCTTCAGTGGCTTTGCTGCTACGGTATGTAGTAACAAGACAAGACCACGGGAATGGTAGGTAAGTCGATCCAACTCTCATTACATATGTACAATGTACACCTTCTGTATCTCGCTGTTGGCTTGGAGTACTTTTGCTCTCAAAACCTACTTCATGTGCGAGTATTCGAGCCTCCTTGGAGTAAATCATTCAGTCCAAACCACGCGTATCGGCACTTATACAACCTTCCAAGGAGGCTCTTAGGAGGCAGGGACCAGCGCCGGGGTTGGACAACCTACGAGTAGGTGCGATCTCTCGTCATTGTCTAGATAGACTGAATACGAGTGATTTGCCCCCCCAAAAAACACCTAGCTACCATCATCATGCTGCAGGGTGGGACAAGAACCAGAAATTTTCGGAGAAACTGAAGTAGTTACTCATATGCAAACAGACTGATGTTACGGTTCATTATCGGTTTTGTGTACGTTGACACAGGAATGATTCTGAAAGATTTACGAGGGAAGAGTTGTCGGAGTATAGGTAGAGAGAGTTATTGCACTCTTGGAACTATAAGTAACTCTCTAACTAACAGGGCTCTAAATCCATGCAAAAATGTATCCTTCGTCTGTTTTAGCCATTTTCTATTTGGCGCTTTGCCTGGCGAATAATAATTTGCCATATTAGGTCCGCGGCGGCTCTTATCCAGACGTGGGTGCGGGGCGGGGACAAGGGTACCTAATTCCTACAATAACATCTCACTCAATCATAAAACCCTTGCAGGTAGGGCTAGAGATGTGGTGGGCTCGTGTATGAGGCCTGGCCTTCAGGTTGGGAATTGGTATTTTTATGATTTAAGAATATGTGAGGTAATGGACTGCCAAAATGGAAATATTCTCTGGTTAAATATATTGCTATTCATGAGCGTGGGTGGCTCGGATTCTAATTAGTGAAAATTGGGTATATAGTCGGAGCGAAATCCTGTAGTTTAGCAAGACAGTTCCAGTATATAGAGAATATACGAAACCTCCAGATCACGTCCACAAACTCCCAGTCCATGAGCCATCTGCTGCACTGCATAGCCTTGTAATTCCTACAGATACAATGGAAGCGACAATAGAAAGGAAAGGAGTTTACTTAGTAGAGTGGACGATATGTGAAGACTAGCCTGATTTCTAAAGCGAGAGAGTAGGAAATCTAGTTGGTATATATACAGGGAGATTCTGGGAGAGCCCAGCGTACAGGAATGAAATAACAGCCAGACAGGACGCTGAAACGGGAGAAAAATGCATGATGAAATGAAAGAGAACATGCATAAAATGAGATATAAGAAAACCCAAATGTAATATATATCCAGACATCAGGGAGGTATCCGCGTTTAGGTGACTTCGGGTTGTGGTGGATGTGCGCTCCAACAAGAAGATCATTGCTCAGGGAACTAATTCCAGCTTGTCCATTGCTTTAAACAATATCCTCATTACGCATTAACATCCATATTGGGAGACTGATGTGAGATATGAAGAGGCACCCACACTGGCGGTGTGGGGGTTCGGGGGTAGGTGAGTTCCATGACATGGAGATCCAAGCTCGATGCAAGGAAATAACAACTGATTTTGTTGAAAAGAAAACTTTATTACTTAATGCATCCCTAGGGGACTGGATAAGAAGAGGGGATAACAGGCTAAGCCCAGTCTGTGCTGGTTGTGAGCCCACAGAAAAAAACAAAAACACTCCTGCAAACGAATCCTGGCATAGGTAGGTTGTCCAACTGAATTCGTTCTCCCGCAGACAGCAATTATCTTTGGTGCCATTGTTTCCCAAACGAGGCGCTTGGTTGATTTAGTTATGAGGGCGCTTCGGCGCATACAAGCGTGCCAGGAAGCTCCGAGCCTGCTCGGTTTGCCCCATGCGTTCGTGGAGGTTGGCGAGGACGCGGAGTGTATGTTGTGTGTGGGGGTGGTCAACCCCCAATGCCTTCTCGCTCCCAGCCAGTGCTCGCGCATACCACTCCAGCGCTTTCTCATACTGTCCTTGGCGATGGAATATTGATGCCATATTATAGACTGTACCGAGGGTATCGGGGTGGTTTACCCCCAATGCCTTCTCCTGTCCAGCCAATGCTCGCTCATACCACTCCAGCGCTTTCTCATACTGTCCTTGACTGTTGAATAGGGATGCCATATTACAGACTGTAGTGAGAGTATACGTACCCGGGTGGTCTACCCCTAATGCCTTCTCTTTCCCAGCCAATGCTCGCTCAAACCACTCCAGCGCTTTCTCATACTGTCCTTGCTTGCCGAATAATGATGCCATATTATTGACTGTACCAAGAGTATCTGGGTGGTCTACCCCTAATGCCTTCTCTTTTCCAACCAATGCTCGCTCATACCACTCCAGCGCTTCCTCATACTGTCCTTGGTTGCTGAATACTGATGTCATATTGTGGACTGTACTGAGAATATTTAAGTGGTCTACCCCTAATGCCTTCTCTTTTCCAGCCGATGCTCGCTCATACCACTCCATCGCTTTCTCATACTGTCCTTGTTTGTCGAACACCCATGCCATATTGTGGACTGTACTGAGAGTATCTAGGTGGTCTACCCCCAATGCCTTCTCTTTTCCAGCTAATGCCCGCTCATACCACTCCAGCGCTTTCTCATATTGTCCTTGGTCGTCGAATACTGATGCCATATTGTGGACTGTCCTGAGAGTATCTGGGTGGTCTACCCCTAATGCCTTCTCTTTTCCAGCTAATGCTCGCTCATACAACTTCAGCGCTCTCTGGTACTGTCCTTGGCCGTCGAATATCAATGCCATATTGTGGACTGCCCTGAGATCATAACCTAAAGATATACAATTCCTTTACCTGTGCTTTATATGGTTTACTACATCTTAGATGACTGCTTTGCTCGGACTGCTTTGCTCGAATATACTACAATTTTTGCTACATATGAATGGAGATTTTAACACTGCGATGTTTCGATCGATGCTACTCAAAAGAAGTAGTTGAGACAAATGTGTCAATGAAGATATTATGGAGGGACATCATTGCGATGATGGTCTCGATGCTATCCAACGAGATAGTTGAGTGCATATGAGGCACATGTTTGTCCTACGCCGACCTATTCAGGGGGGAGTGTAAGACGGGGGTCTTAGCTGAGACTCTGATGCGTGATGAAAAGGTTAAACATCAAAATCGATGCTTGATCCATACAAATAATAGGTACAGTACATACGGGTATCCATACATACTCCAGACTCCAGCCGTGACGTTCATTGCATGCATATCCGTACTTGTTGGCGCCTTCCGCTCCCTCCGGGGGAAAGGCGTATAGACTCAAAAAAAACAAAAAAAATGTTGGCGCCTTCCCAAAATTCAAATTAATGTGTACAGGCACCCCGAGATAGCATAACTGGCTATGCGTTTAGCCTGGGGGGCTGGGTATTCTGGCCTGGTCACAGCAACTAACACGAGTATTCGGATTAAGTGTTATGTATAGCTTAAGAGCAGAAGTCCCACGGCTTGTCTTTTCTATCCCGAAGTAGCACCTCCCTCCTCTACTGGACGACAAAAAACTCCCCAATACAATCAAGATGTTCTTACGGCAATTCAGGCGGTATTGCAAGCATGATCGGGGGTCTCTGCAGAGACCATCTGTCGTTGCTGGAACAAGGCCTGCCTCCATTTGGAAGGTCCTGTGGAAACCCTTCCGACTTGCTAATGGCCGTCCTCATTATGAGCTTGGTCAAGTCTATGAGTCTATCCGAGTGCAATTGCATGCAATTCCCTCTGTTCTCTTTCTCAACCAACAAGATCTCCGAGATTTTGTAGCCCCCCCTGGAGAATATATTCCTGAGTGTCAGACAAACCTTACTATCGAGGAAATTACAGCCGCATACTCGATTTACCAGCTGACACTAATCTGCAAAATTCCTCCGACCCTCTCGATGGCTCTGAACCCCGGCCATTGATTACGAGGACGGAAGTTAACCATGCGCTTGAAGTCCTTCAATTGTACAGTATGTTATTCGGACCACCCCCAGTATTGTATACGTAGCACTACCAGAAACGCCAGCCTTGATTGAGTCTATTACTACTGAATGGCAGACCTCAACATGAAACGCAAGCAGCAACCACACCTCGAGAAGTGGGTTAGGTTAGACTAAAGTGGGTGGAGAAGGGTCGGGGTATCATGTATTTAGTCGGGGTGTCATGTATCTAGTTCAATATCAGGCCTTTTTCTCGTTTCCGGTTGTACCGCATAAACCTGTCTTACTGCATCACGTCTCAGCTCCCTTCGGGGAAAAGGCGTATACATAGACTCAAAAAAAGAAAAAAAGAAAAAATGCGCTGACGGATATTATGCAGTAAGACAAGTTCGACTGTATATGCCTTATTGCAAGGCATGGGTCAATTGACTGCTTTGTGCTTGTACACCTGCTCTCCATACTCTGTATCTACACCTACCCCTCTCAACTTCCATGCGCAGTCGCAGTTTTAGCCTGGCTATAGCCAGTGATTATACAGTACTAACTACTTAAATAAGCATGCACACACTACCATGTGTTCTCGTGCCCAGACTCTCATCTTGAATAAGTACCATCTAGCCTTACTGTATGCTCTTGTTAGTCTATGAGCGAGACACATGTATATGCACAGCTATGACAGGATTTGAAAGATAAATAAATAGTAATCGTGGGTAAATCTCAAAAAGCAGCCATCCTATACAACACAAGAAAGCAAAAAAAAAAAAAAAAAAAAGTAAACTCTGGTATCAACACCGTATGCAGCTCCTCTGTTTGATCCCCTACTTTTACCCTGCCCCTCCGGTGATTAAGATCCTCCACACTTTCGTCATGCCCGAAAATTACTCCTACTGATACACCTCCTTTCTCCTCAGGTATTGCATATCCGCCTGGATTGACCGATCCCCCACGCCCTCCTTGAGATTCCCTCAATGCACGTGTCAAGGATTGTTCTCACCTTTCCTCCGCGTAATATCTAGCTATAGCCCTCCACCGCGAAATTCCATACTGATTTCTTCGCCAGGCTACTGAATCCCTAGAGCCGCCTACGCTTCACTACTGCGGAGCTGCGCCTGCGTCGGCGCATGATACTCTTCAATACCGGCCACGTTCGGAACCTTGTTCTCTTCCGTCACCAATCCCTTTCCATCCTCCTCCTTCCCAGAGGCACTCGGTAGTTCCGCCGCCCAATAGCCACCAGATAGCTCCGTCGCAGGTACCCCCGGAGATGCCATCTCCGGCATCCCAGGCTCAGTAGGAAGCTCCAGCGGTCGGACTTCTTGTTTTAGTTTGCGGTGGTGGCGGCGGAGGAACAAGAGAATGCCGGAGAGGATTATGATTAGCAAAACTAGGGCGCCAAGGACGCCGCCAACGATTTTGGGGACGGAAGAAGAAGAGGAGGAGGTAGAGGAGGAAGGGATTGGTGTGGTAGTGATGTTGGAGGGGGGTTTAAAGGGGGAGGTGGAGGTGACGTTGAAGGCGGAATAGAGGGCGTTGTCTCTGAAGCCGTTCCGGGGAGAGGTGTAATTTGCCCCTCCGGTGTCGCTGGATGAATTGAAGGTTAGCAGTGGCACAGGTATTTATATATATCGACGAAGATTTGGGCGTATCCGGGAACTCACTGCCCCCCAATGACTTTTGACACCAGCTGCGGTACTCGATACACTACATCCCCCCCACTCACATCGATGCTCGTGACCCACTCCAATGTCACCAAATCCACAATCATAAGGCCCGCATGCTGATCACAATCTGACTCCCCCCAAACCGCCACTCCCCTGTGTATAACCATAAATTTCTCATGGATCTTTGCACAGGTATGTTCTGCCTTGGTAAGATTTTTGCCAATATCGCTACGGATCCAGTGGAACGTGGGGAGGGTGAGGATCCATATTCCACCGTCGAGAGTAGCATTCCTATTGTCCCTGTAGGTGTATCCCCCATGGAGGTAGATGTTATAGCTGGACCTGTCGGGGGCGGCGGCAGCGACGGCGCAGGCTTCGACGCGGGGCGCAGGGAAGTTGTTGGATTCGGCGGTGGTCTGTTGCGCGTACCAAGTTGATGTAGCGATGTCATAGACGTGGACATATTCCAATGAGACCTATACAGATATAGACATATCAACAAACCAATCTCACTACAAGCCGTGAAACCCTGCACACAATTACAAGTAACTCTGTGAGGCAAATGCCTAAATGAGGTGGCTCTGGGAGACTATATTTGCAAACGCAAATGGGGAGGGTCTTGGAGCGTGTGGTCAAGTTGAAAGTGTACGGGGAGAAGGCTGCCTAGCTGAGCGTGGTCGGGATATGGCCTCCTAGATTGACCCAATACCGTGCATGGCATCAGGGTCCCAGGGGGGTAACTGTTTTCTCCCCTGAAGACAACTGGATGTTTTTTGGTTTACAACCAGAAATAAAATAACAAAGCAAGTACGTACCATATCCCCACGGAACAATCCTCCAAACAACACCAACAACCCTTGTGCACCATTGTCCAGGTACACCATGGTGCCCTCCAAATACCCCCTTGGTATCGTCGAATTTGTGGATGTTGTGGTCAGCTTACATGCAATTACATTTTTTGCATCACAGTCCCCCGGAATCCTCCACAAATCCTCAAACTCCACCATTTGCAGCGAGGAACCCGTCGGTTTCATGCCTACCAGCACCGACTCTTCCCAATACCCACCGCCATAGAACCACAGTACCCCTTTGCCATCGTCCGAACGATCATCGAAAGCCTTTGCAGTCTTACCAATCGGTGTCTTCTGTGCGCCAGCATAATCCCATGAGGAGTTCCGTGTCCAGGTGTCTCCGTTAGAAATATCATGACGGAATAAAGTGTCACTGATGGCAACTCGGTTGGCAAGCGAGAAAGACCCGTTGGAGAGAAAGATGGGGAAGTATGCCTGGACACCACCGAAAAGGTTCAGCGACGACTCGTGCCAGACGAAATTGCCCCTGCTTATCCGCGGGACCAGGTCGGGGAGACGCGTGACGGAGGTGAAGGGAGCTGAGGAGTTCTTTAGAAGGTCTACCCCGGAAGAAAAGTCGACGGCGTAGAGATGCGAATTTGCGAGCGCGGTGCCTCCACGAGAAGCGATGGATGTAGAACGCAGGTAGCTGTAACCTCCGACATAGTAGAGTTTGTTTTGTTGTTGGGCGACTAGATAACAAAAGGCGGGGGTGAAGGGCGGGGTATTTAGCATCGTAAGTGAGGGGGGCAATGGGAGCCGGATCCACAAGGAAGGGTGGAGCGTGCCATACCCGAGACCAAGTTCATCCAACAAACATCCTGCACCCAATTCACTTTTGCTGGAATTGTCGTCATGTTCAGCGAAAACCCTGGGGCGCGTGTCTGGAGGGGGGGAGTGGCTATTTGCAGGCTTACGGGAACCAAGGAGAATTGAGAGAATTGGAGCTCAGGGGGAGCTTTCGGGAGATCTCCTCGTGGAAAGATGCAGTCAATGCCTGGGTACCGTCGGGAGGGAGTGCTGGCATAGTTTTAATAGGATTAATGGATGTAGTCGGTGTAACGATACTCTGTTTTGGGATACCTGCACGGCTGTGTGTGTGGGCAGGCGCCTGGCAATCTGCAGTCTAGTACGACCCCCTCGTCGAGAGACAGGCTGAATCTGTATGAGGTTGTGTTGGAGGTATATGTGCAGAATTACCTACTGCTATATGCAACTGGTACGAATATAGGTGTGGCAAAACTACGGTACATCCACCTGGTGTTGAATGTGTAGCGGTCTCACTGGAGCGATGAAGGTGGAATGACCGGTGCCAGTACCTACTTAAGTACATCGTCATGGTCTAGATAGGCTATACGATTAATGACTCAAAGAAAAAGGAAAGTACCTCCGGTTGGGGAGTTGATAGTTTAATAGGTGTACGCGATCATAGGTACCTAGGCACCAGCAGGGGGCAGGGACTGGCCCGTGAGGCCACCTGGGTGCTGCAGTCCATCGCCATAGTCTACATAGGCTGAATACGATTAATGATTACTGATTAAAAAATAAAAAAAAGCACCGATTGAAGCTAGGTACCACACAAAAATAAATCCGTCCGGGCACGAGAACACCGGCAGGCAGCGGAAGGCAAATTGACTGATTAGAATTACAGCGTGTACCTATAGACATGGGTAGGTGCCGAGCCAATGAACTGCGTGCGACTGGGGGTCAGGTTTCGGAATGATGCAGCAATCTTAGCCGCAATTTCTGTCAACGCTCCACACAGGGAGAGGATGATTACCGGTACGGGAATGATAGGCACATGCGCAAAATAGACGCAGAGCAGACAAGGTAAGTAGAGGAGATAGAGTTATTTGTGTAGTACCCATATTGGTTGCTTACTTGCAGGCAGGGTGCTTTCTCAGTGGACAGGGGTGGTGGAAAAACAACCAATGGTGTAGGTAGTGGGCGAAAGCACGGAGATAGGATTGGGATCATACTGGGGGTTGAAAGGTAGAGACTGAAGACCGCACGCAAGGACGGGTTTGGCTTGAAATGCGGCAAGTCGGACTTCTGGCAAGTAACCGTTTACCCAAAGAAACATGGGTAAGGATTACAGCAGGGGCAGAAATTTCTTGTCTCATACCCAGCGACATGAACTTTGACAGGACGACTAATCACGAGAACTCAACAACCACAAGGCCCGACATCGTTGCTGGTTTTATAGATCCCTCCTTGCCAAAGATATCTATATTCTACATGTATACAGGTATTCCAGTCGAACTACAAAATTCCCCACGAGGTGAGATTTTCACAAACCCCGCGATTCTCAAATGAATTCTCAGACCGACTGGCGGGCGCACAAGGTTTGCATTAGGTGCTCGAGCTCTCGCTAGCTAAGCCAGGTTAGTCGGCCACCCCGCTCCATAAGAGATGCAATAATTCCGGGCAGATATACACCCATGGAATTGACAATACACTTTATAATATAGTTAATAATATGTGTTACTAAAGGAAATTAATCTCGTTCCCGCCACTCTAGCCTGATCTTGGCATTCGCTTCTTAGCTGGCACACCGAAATATGTGACAGATACAAAGAGTCTTGGCACGAGATCAAGGGGTTATGTTCATTGTTATGCGCAACCTAGCCTTGAAATATAATAGTTGAAACAGATAACTGTCCTGAATCTTAACCTTATCTTATCCCATTGATGGCAACTAAGTTGCAGAAAGTTTCTGTGTGGAAATCAGCTGCACAGCTAGGGTCAGCATGCTTACAGAAAATAACGTAGAAATTGGCGAGTGAGACTGCAGCCTTAAACACGGTCGGGGTGTTTTAGTGCGAATAAAACACGGTCTTATTAACGGATACCGTCTTATATCCAGGGTTATAGGCTAATCTATGATTAACTGCCCAATACTAACTACGGAACCAGCCCCAGAGGGGTCGGAGTCATTGGAGAGTGTTCCACATCAGAATCAGGGTGGTCTTCTGGCTTGAGAGGGTCGACGCTCCTGGGGAACTTGATAGTTGTTCAAGTCATGAATATTGATTTGATCTTCAGACACATCAATGGCTGCCACCACTATACTAGTACAGCCTTATACACAGTGGATTGGGGTTGTAACCCCGAAATCTCCACCAGCGTCTTATTCGCTAGTACTTCCTTACCAGGTTGTACAGTCTTACTCGCCAATTTCTACGGTATTATGACCCAGTACCCCAGTCTTTTACCACGTGTTAGGTCAACAAAGCTCCAGCTATGTAAGGTGAACAAGAACGAGAGAGAGATGAAAGACTTTGGCCCTGGTGAAGCTCTGTCCTCAGCGCAAAAAATTTGCAGAGGCATTACTTATACTGTAGTGTAATTGTAAAAATGGAGCAAACAATAGCATTGTACCAGGCTCCTGTGGTGGTGTTGCTTGAGTAGAGATTCAAAAATAGACTATGCATGCTTGAATTCACACCATGCAACAGGATTCCTAGCTCAAATATATTAAAATCTGTATATAACAGGGAGCAGAGACCGACTCCAGGGTGGCAGTCTCTCGCCATACTGTAGACTAGATAATTATGCAGGGGGGTGCGTCCTCATTTTCCCCCACGTAGCTGTAAGTTCGTAATGACTTCAAAAAAAAAAATATGCAACTACTCAATAGCGCCAAGCTTAGGAGACAACTATAATATTTACACTTACCGATGCTAAATATGAATACTGTAGCTAGGTGTGTGAGAATCACAGACTATGGAGAGTATAGTACTGCTCAATCCCAAGGTACTAGTATATACATACATACATCTTGGGCTTCCTCAATATCCTAGCTAATGCGATTAGGTGAGCGATGAGCCATGAATCCGGTAAAGAAAGTGCTACGTGGAGGCGAAGGAGAAGAAGAGATAAACACTCTGTATTGTATAGCAATGGACTGAACTGATTACAGAAGCAGTGGGCAGTACTTGAGATACAGATATGGGGGGTAAACTAGGTGAACATGGTCAAGGTGGGTCAGGTCGGGAACGACAGTTATGCGGAATGGCAAGCAACATTCTAATATTATCCACCTACCCCAATCCTTTGAAGAAGTGGGTAAACTGGACAACTGATAGTATGAATGAGACTGGACTGAACCGTGATAAGTACCCACTAGAAGAGTAGTAGTTAGTATGTTGGACAACCCCAATATTTCTAACCAACAACCAAGGTATCTAAAAATTAATATATTAGAGAGTCAGGCTTGGAAAAATATAAGATTTACAAGCAAAGGTAGAGCAGAGAGTAGACTAACCAACAACCTAAGAGCCAAAGCAACCGACAAAGAAACCGACAAAGCAACTACATATAACAGAACAGCTAATAAAGCCGACAGAGCTAATAAAGCTAATAGGTCTGATAGCAGTTGTGGTTTGTCAGTTGTAGTTTGTCAGTGTGAGTTCATTTTCTGAGAGCAAGGAGGTAAAGGAGCAAGCAACGATTTGAACCCCCTAAGGCCATATTGAGACTAAATTGAGATTGCTTAGCCTAATAGCCTCATTCGGCATAAATGGTGAACTATAGCACACATCAACCAATACAATATATTTAACTGTGGAAAGACATTTTTCTGTCTTCCCTACCTATACATATTGTGTAAGCTATTGGGGATGTGAATTGGACCTGGCTTGGCTGAGTTACAATAAGGGAACTTGGTTTGCACCCCCGGCTAAGATTATCATCCTATAGTGACATATTTCATACACAGTGGGCACAGAAAGCAAATATCAAGTGGAGAAAAGAATTCCTGAGAGTTGAAACCCCTGTAACCCCATCTATTCACATATCATATAGCCAGACTGATGCTGTGGTATCCTGCGTTACTCTCTAAACCATGCAAGCAGGAACGCACACTTGCCCTCCTGCGTTTTATTTAACAATCTACTATATATTTACGATATAATTCTACAATTTAAGCCTACTTGGGTGACTAATTGATGCGAAACCGCCGGAACCGCATCAATAACCGACTGATCCGGGTCCTGGTGGTGATCCGTATCCTGGTGATGGATGGGATGAGCACAGGTGGCTCAGATTCTAATGCCAGATATTGTATGCCATTAAGTCCCCCCCATGTGAGAAGATAAGTGCTTAGGGGACTAATTACTGCATGTCCATTTTTCTAAAAATTATACACATTATTCATGCACACCCATATTGAGGTTGATGTGGGATGGCAGGTGAGTCCCGTGACAGGGTATCAATGAGCCAGATGAATGTATGGGGATAACAAGCTATCTTTTTTAAAAGAAAACCATTACTTGTATACGTCTCTAGAGGGATGGATATGACGAGAGGATAACAAGCTAAGTTCAATCCGTGCTGGATGTACATAGGAAATTCGTGACCTCATGGAAAGAACAAAAACACTCCAAACGAATCATGGAATAGGTAGGTTATCCAACTGAATGCCGCTCCCCCGCAGACACAGCTGCAACAATTATCTTTGGTGCCATTCTCCGCAAACGAGGCGCTTTGTCGGCTTTGGTGATTTAGACACGAGGGCTCTTCGGCGCGTATAGGCGTGCTTGGAGGCTGTGAGCCTGTTCGGTTTGTCCCCCCCTTTCATGGAGGTTGATGAGGCCACAGAGTGTAGTTTGTGTGTGTGGGTGGTCTACACCTAATGCCTTCTCATACCCAGCCAATGCTCGCTCATACAACTTCACCGCTTTCTCATACTGTCCTTGGTTGTCGAATAAGAATGCCATATTATTGACTATACCGAGAGTATCTGGGTGATCTACCCCCAATGCCTTCTCATACCCAGCCAATGCTTGCTCATACCACTCCAGCGCTTTCTTATACTGTCCTTGGTTGTGGAATACTGATGCCATAGTACTGACTGTAC